>JAEEGL013228578.1_pt1 | contig 98199 bp, 88 predicted proteins | sample 9134231 | NCBI WGS metagenome assembly JAEEGL01 (sample SAMN16246548, study PRJNA631951) | gut metagenome | biome: gut microbiome; feature: rumen; material: fiber-attached | host: Bos | place: Iran: Karaj | collected 2018-10 | reverse complement strand
TTGTATAGGGGCTAAGGTGAACCATAAGCTGGTGCCATTGTCGCACGAACTGAAGAGTGGTGACCAGATAGAGATAATCACCAATAATTCGCAGAAGGTACAACCAGCATGGCTGAACTTTGTAACAACGGCTAAGGCACGCACTAAGTTGCAGACATTGCTGCGCAAGCAGGACCGTGAGTATGCTAAGAAGGGTGAAGAGACGTTGCAGGTATGGCTTGAGCAGAACGGATTGACGCTCAGCACTTCTAATCTGGACAAACTCACAGAGGCTCACCGTATGAAGCACCATGACCAGTTGTTTATCGCCATTGCTAAGGGCGATATAGTGCTAGGTCAGAAAGATATAGACTACATCTATTATGGTGCTAAAGGTGCAGATAATGCCAAGAAACGTAAGGGTTGGCGTAGGTATATACCATTTGTACGCAGCATGAAGAAGGCTGTTGTCAAGGGACATGAATACCTGACCGTAGGTAAGGACTTCGACAAGACGCAGATTATAGAGATAACTGACGAGAATATCTCTAAGTATGTATTCCCTAAGTGTTGTCAGCCGATACCTGGCGATGAGATTATAGCATACGTCAACAAGAAGAACCAGATAGAGATACACCAGCGTTCATGCCCGGAGGCTGCACGTTTGCAGTCATCGTTCGGTTCCAACATACTTGTGGCAAAATGGAGCATGAGTGGCAGTATGGAATTTCGTGCTACACTCGCTCTGCGTGGCATAGACCGCAAGGGTATAATACGAGATGTGTCACTGGTGCTTGCTGGTACTTTCGATATCGACATACACCGTATGTCAACATTGTCTGATGACGGAATATTCAACAGTGAGATAGAATTGAAGGTAAAAGACTCCATTGCTCTTGGCGAGGTGGAGGAACAACTGAGGCAGATAGACGGCATGCAGAGTGTACATAGAATATAGATATCCAAGTAAAATATTAAATGTAATAAGGTATGAGAAAACTATTTTTTTTCATCATTGCCTGCTGTAGCATGATACTTACAGCAACAGCACAGAATAAGTATGATAATCCAGACACTATAGTAGTGTCAAGAGACGGCACGGGCGATTTTCGCACAGTGGACGAAGCAATAGAGGTGTGCCGTGCCTTTATGGAGTATCATAAGGTGATATACGTTAAGAATGGTGTGTATAAGGAGAAACTCATCATTCCTTCATGGCTTACCAATATAGAATTGTGTGGTGAGGATGCCGAGAAGACCATCATAACCTATGACGATCATGCTAACATAAATAAGATGGGCACTTTCCGTACCTATACGCTCAAGGTGGAAGGTAGCGACATAACGTTGAAGAATATCACCATAGAGAATAATGCAGCAAAACTGGGTCAGGCTGTAGCACTGCACACGGAGGGAGACCGACTGTTATTCATAAACTGTCGTTTCTTAGGCAACCAGGATACAGTATATACAGGTGTGGCAGGTACCAGACTGTATTTCCTCAACTGCTACATAGAAGGTACAACGGACTTTATCTTTGGACCATCGACAGCTTGGTTTGAAGGATGTCTGATTAAGGATAAGTCAAATTCCTACGTTACAGCAGCTTCTACCCCTAAAGACCAGAAGTATGGTTATATCTTCAATAATTGTAAGATAACGGCTGATGAGGGAGTCAGCAAGTGCTACCTCGGTCGTCCGTGGCGTCAGTATGCCTACACTCTTTTCATGAATTGTGAGATAGGTGGTCACATACTTCCTGTAGGTTGGAACGATTGGAAGAAAGACCATGCCAGCATACGCTATATGGAGTACAATAACCATGGAGCAGGAGCTGATACATCACAACGTGCCGACTGGTCACGCCAACTTACAAAGAAGGAGGCTAAGCAGATAACCCTCCAAACCGTTTTTGGCGACGACATCTCATGGGCAGAGAATGTTAAAAAATAATAAAAGGCAGGTAAACTGTGAACTGTGCACTGTGTACTATGAACTATTTTCACTACCTTTGCACTCGATTTATTCACTAATATAAACAAACAAATGGACGATTATTACGCGACATGCCCTAATTTAGCATAGCGTGGAAATCAACTCCTGACACTCAGGTTGATTTCCTCGCAGGGATTAGTTAATGTCAACAAACAGGAAATCAACCAAATGAAAAGATTTTGGAACACCAACTATGGTATTCGCTCTATAGAAGAGTGGGAACCAAATTGCTGGATACAGGTTACGTGTCCTACTGACCAAGAGCGTCAGCAGCTGGAAGATGAGTATCAGATACCAGACTACTTCTTCAGCGACATCAGCGATGCTGATGAGAGAGCTCGTTATGAGTTTGACGAGGGGTGGCAACTTATCATCCTTCGTATCCCATATATGAAGGAAGTACGCTCCAGAACGCCTTACACTACAGTGCCTTTGGGTATAATACACAAAGGTGATGTTACCATTACAGTGTGTTATTTTGAGACCGACATGATGATAGACTTTGTAAGTTATCAGCAGCGTCGTGGTGAGGGGTTTACCGACTATGTGGATATGACTTTTCGCCTGTTTCTCAGCACCTCAGTGTGGTATCTTAAGCGACTGAAGCAGATAAGTCTGTTGCTTGATCGTGCAAAGCGTTCTATGGATCACACGGTCAATAATACCTCGCTGATGAACCTCTCACGGTTGCAAGACTCACTTACGTATTTCATTACCTCCATACGTGGCAATGAGACTCTGCTACAGAAACTGAAGTTTAAATTGCCAGTCGATGAACTTGATGCAGACCTTATTGAGGATGTAAATATCGAGATCTCACAGGCTCGCGAAACGGCAAGCATATACTCGGAAATCCTTGAGTCAACGATGAATACGTACACATCAATTATTAATAATAATATGAATACCGTGATGCGTACACTTACCTCGTTCTCTATTATTCTGATGTTCCCAACGCTGATATCTTCGCTTTTCGGCATGAACCTTATCAACGGTATGGAGGCAAACACATGGGGCTTCCCCGTTGCAATAGTCATTTCACTCTTTGTGAGTATTGGTTCATGGTGGATACTGAGAGTAAAGAATCTGCTTTAGACCTAAGAAATCTTTAATTGTTTGAACGATTGAACCTCCCTGAGTATTCGAACATACGCATACGCAACACGCAGGATGGCAAGCATGAGGTGCTTGATATCCTGCGTCATCGTTTCGTGGCACTCACGCCAGAGGAATGGGTGCGTCAGCATTTCGTAAACTACCTCGTGACGATGAAAGGCTATCCAGCTGCACTGATGGCAAATGAGGTGGAACTGAGGGTGGGAGAGAAGCGCCTCAGGTGTGACTCTGTTCTTTTTGGCAGAGACCGTCAGCCTCGCGCCATATTCGAATATAAGGCAGAAAGTGTACCGTTGACTAATAAAGTTCTCACGCAGATTTCTACATATAATATGCTTCTTCATGTTTCCTATCTTATAGTAAGTAACGGTAACCAGCATATATGTTTGCATTACAATAGCGAAGCTGGTAAATGGGAGTTTCTTCCCGAAATACCCGATTACAGTAAGCTGTAGAAGATTATTCTATTAGGTTAATAAATCTTAAAGAAGGGCAAAACTCTCAACTCTCAACTCTCAACTCTCAACTAATTTTCGTACCTTTGCAAATGAATTAAAACATATCACAGAGCGTGAAAATAAAGGATGTTATTGTTGCCCTTGACGGTTTCGCGCCTTTGCCCCTGCAAGAAGACTATGATAATGCCGGCTTGCAGGTAGGATTGACAGAGGTGGAAGTTTCAGGGGCATTATTGTGTCTGGATGCTACGGAGCAGATAGTGGACGAAGCGATAGAAAAGGGGTGTAACCTGATTGTTACGCACCATCCACTAATATTCCGCAAACTCAGGCAAGTTAGCGATGTTGACTATGTGCAACGTACAGTGGTGAAGGCTATCAGGAACGGCATCACAATATTCTCTATGCACACTAATCTGGACAGCGCAGAGGGAGGTGTGAACTACATGATGGCGCGCAGATTGGGAATGGAGATGGATTCCATACATTTGCTCGGCGAACATGAGGTGAATGGAGTGAAGGGTGGTCTTGGCATAGTGGGTGATTATAAGGAATCGCTGAATGCGGATGATTTTATTAAGAAGGTGAAAGACACCTTCGGAGTAAAATGTGCCATGACTAACGAGTTGCTTGATAGACCTATTAAGAAGGTCGCAATATGTGGCGGTGCAGGCTCGTTTATGTTATCGCAAGCTATTGAGGCTAAGGCTGATGCGTTTATCACAGGAGAGATGCATTATCATGAGTATTTTGGTCATGAACAGGAAATACAGATAGTGGTGATAGGACATTATGAGAGCGAACAGTTTACGAGTAATCTGCTTGAGGAAATCATCAATAAAAGATGTCCTGAAGTGAGAACGTGTGTGACGGAATTAGTGACTAATCCAGTCATTGTTCGATGACAATTGTAATACTATAATATCGAAATAACATAATATAAAAATAATTTTATAAAAAACAGAAAGAAAATGGCAAGAAAAGATCCAAAAGATTTGACTGTAGAAGAGAAACTGAAAACCCTCTTCCAGTTGCAAACGACCCTTTCACAGATTGATGAGAAGCGTGCCCTTCGTGGCGAACTGCCTCTTGAGGTGGAAGACCTTGAGAATGAAGTGGAAGGTCTGAGCGTTCGTCTTGAGAAGATTAATCAGGAGATTGACGACCTTTCAAAGGCTGTATCTCAGCGCACTGCTGACATAGAGGAAGCAAAAGCAAGCGTTGAGCGTTACAATAAGCAACTCAATGACGTGAAGAACAACCGTGAGTATGATACTCTGACTAAAGAGATTGAATTCCAAACACTGGAGATAGAACTTTGTCAGAAGAAGATTAAGGAGGCTGAACAGCGTGTAAAAGAGCGCGAGGCTGACCGCGATCGTGTTAACGAGCAGATTGATAACCGTGAACGCGACCTCGAAGATAAGCGTAGCGAACTTGATGAGATTATGCAGGAAACCCGTGAAGAGGAAGAGATATTGAAGGCTAAAGCCAAGGATCTGGAGCTGAAGATAGAATCTCGTCTGTTGCAGAGTTTTAAGCGTATTCGTAAGAATGCTCGTAATGGTCTCGGAATTGTTTATGTGCAGCGTGATGCATGTGGCGGTTGCTTCAACAAGATTCCACCTCAGCGTCAGCTTGATGTGAAGATGCACAAGAAGATTATCGTTTGTGAGCACTGCGGACGTATTCTTATTGATCCGGAATTGGCTGGCATTAAGTTGGAAACCGCAACGGAGAAGCCAAAGCGTAAGCGCGCTTCACGTGCCAAGAAAACAGAAGAATAAAATTGGCACAGGGTACGTTGAAAAGATGCTTACCCGCTGAATGGGAACCACAGAGCCTGGTGATGCTGACATGGCCTCACCAGGCTACTGATTGGGCTCCGTACCTTAAGGAGATTACAGAGACTTACGTGAAGATGGCTGATGCCATAACACGTTATGAACAGTTGGTTATAGCCACACCACACCCTATACAGGTGGGTGCTATGCTGAGTGGCAGACTCACCCCAGAACAGATGACAAGGGTATATATATGTTTCTGCAAAACCAACGATACGTGGGCAAGAGACCACGGTCCGATAACGCTTCGTTCAGATGACGGAAAACTGACGATGCTTGACTTCCGTTTCAATGGTTGGGGGGAGAAATTTGAGGCTACATTAGACAATAATGTAACAAGGACACTGCACGAGGACGGTGCTTTTGATACAGAAACAAAGGGCACTCCACGATTGGCAGATAATGACGACTTCGTGCTCGAAGGTGGTGCTATAGAGAGCGATGGCAAGGGTACGATAATGACTACAGAATGCTGTCTGATGGCTCCTAACCGTAACCAACCGATGGATAAGGAAGACATCGAAGAAGAACTGCGTTTTAGACTTAAAGCAAAACGCATAATATGGTTGAAGCACGGCAGTCTGATAGGTGATGATACAGATGGGCATATAGACACCATCGTACGTTTGGCTCCTAATGATACGTTATTGTACAATAAATGTACTGATGAGAATGATGAGCAGTATGCAGACTTCGTTGCTTTGGAAGAGGAATTGAAAGAACTCAGGACTTTGGATGGCAAACCATATAAATTGATACCATTGCCCCAGCCTGATGCTATATATGATGAAGGGGAAAGGCTACCCGCTACGTATGCTAACTTCCTGATTATCAATGGTGCGGTGTTGGTGCCCACATATAACCAGGAGGAAAAGGACAAGGAAGCTTGTGAGGCTATAAAAAAGTCCTTCCCCGATAGAGAGATAATAGCGATAGACTCAAGGACGATTGTAAGACAGCATGGTTCGATACATTGCTGCACTATGCAAGTGCCAGAATAAAAAGTTTAAGCATGAAAGAGTTGAAGATAGGAATATTGCAACAGCATAATGTTGCTGACAGAAAAGTGAATATGATGCGACTTGCTGAAGGTATAGTTGATTTGGCAAAGCGCGGTGCACAATTGGTGGTACTGCAGGAACTGCATAACAGTTTGTATTTCTGCCAGACAGAGGATGTGGACAATTTCGACTTGGCTGAGACTATCCCTGGTCCTTCAACTAATTTCTTTGGTGAACTGGCAAAACAGTGTGGTGTGGTTATTGTGACTTCGCTGTTTGAGCGTCGTGCTCCAGGTTTGTACCACAATACTGCAGTGGTAATAGAAAAGGATGGTACAATAGCAGGAAAATACAGAAAAATGCACATTCCTGATGATCCTGCATATTATGAGAAATTTTATTTTACGCCAGGCGACATGGGCTTCGAACCTGTAAATACCTCAGTCGGTAGATTAGGTGTACAGGTTTGTTGGGATCAGTGGTATCCTGAAGGTGCACGTCTCATGGCTCTTGCAGGTGCAGAAATACTGATATATCCTACTGCAATAGGATATGCAGCCACCGACTCAGCAGATGAGCAGCAGCGTCAGCGGGAGGCATGGATCACAGTACAGAGAGGTCATGCTGTAGCTAATGGTTTACCAGTTGTAGCAGTAAACAGGGTAGGGTATGAACCAGACCCATCAAAACTGACTGATGGTATACAGTTCTGGGGCTCAAGTTTTGTTGCAGGTCCGCAAGGTGAACTGTATTATTGCGCGTCTGATAACGATGAAGAGAGTGTAGTAATAAACATCGACATTGACCATAGTGAGGATGTGCGTCGTTGGTGGCCATTCCTTCGCGATAGAAGAATAGAGAACTATGGTGATATCTTGAAGCGTTTCAGAGACTAATGGCAGAGAAAAAAGTAAGCACAGCAGACGTATATAATAAGATAATTGCCGATATAAAAGACGGCAAATTTGCTCCCGTATATATACTTATGGGGGAAGAGAGTTATTATATAGATAAGGTGTGCGATGCCATAACTGAAAATGCGCTGAAAGAAGAAGAAAAAGATTTTAATCTGACAGTGCTGTATGGTTCAGAAACCAGGGCACAGCGTGTGATAGATGAGGCTCGTCGTTTCCCTGTAATGGCTGAACGTCAGGTGGTAGTGGTACGTGAAGCACAGGCATTAAAAGACCTTGAGCAACTGGAAAAATACATGGATAAGCCTGTAGCTACTACAATCCTTGTAATATGTTATATGGGAGGTACGATAGATGCACGAAAGAAGCTTCTCACAAGGGCAAATGCCGTAGGCCAGGTGCTTAACAGCGAACCTCTAAGATACGACAGGGATATCGTACGTTTCATTAACGAATACCTCAAGAAGGAATATAAAGCGACGATAGAAGAACGTGCAGCGCAGGTCGTTGCTGCCCATATAGGTGGTGATTTGAAACGATTGACTTCTGAACTTGAAAAAGTGCTCATTTCTTTCTCTGAAAATGACGCAAAAAAAATCACTTCAGACCTTGTAGAGTCCAAAATAGGCATCAGTAAGAGTTATAATGTGTATGAATTGCGTGATGCGCTGATAAATCGTGATGCATTAAAAGCTCACAGAATAGCAAAATATTTTGAGGAAAATCCAAAATCTGGGGGATTATTTGCATTATTGCCCCAAACGTTCTCATTTTTCCAAAATCTGATGTTAGCATACTACACTCCAAATCCAAAAACGGAGTCTGCCATTATGTCACAATTGGGATTACGTAATCCATACCAAACTCGTGACTATATAACAGCCATGAAAAACTACTCTCCGACGAAAACTCTACAGATTATTTCAAAATTGAGAGAGATAGATGCACGTTCCAAAGGACTTGAAAATGTCAATACATCTCCAGAGGAACTGTTGAGTGAAATGGTCTCTTTTATCTTGCATTAAAAAGAGTAGGGTGGATATGATCATCTATCTGCAAAAAATGTAAATTGATATAATAATATGCCCCAGGAATTATTTTCTGGGGCACATTTTTTAGTGTTATTAGGGGTAAAAAGGAGATTTTTTCATGTTTATTTCTCTAGAATTGATTTTCTCAGAATCATTTTTTTTAGCCCTCTTCCGCTGTAAATACTGGCTTTTCTAGCGTTTTTACCCCTCTGAGAATCGCATTTTTTTGAACTTTTTGCCAGTTGCCTTGAAATTTAAAAGTCTCAGAAATTTGAGAATAATATAAAGCCAAAAATCAACAATTTGCATAAATTAACGTATAGAATCCCATATAAAACAGCGATATTCAAATGTGAATATTTTCAACAAACACAAATACGAATCAAATATCAGGGAGCATTACCCTCGTCACAAGAAATACATATTCACATTTCAAGAATTAAAATACAGCACAATAAAATCTATATTGCATATATATTCAGTACAAAATAGGTGATATAATCGCCTGAAAAACAATGAAATATCATAATATTGTATGTTTTACATCTGTCATATTATGCAAAGTAGTGAATATAATAAATGAGAGAGCTTATTTTGGGCCACCTTATCCGATATAAGTAACTAAATGTCAATTTTATGGTCTAAAATGATAATGTTTTACATAGCAGGCTTATCTTTATGGTTCTGAATGAACGCCTGAAAAATCACTATTAAAAGATAAATTCAATTAGATTTGTTGATTATTCAAATGTTAAAAATTAAATCAACGTATATAAATACTTTCAATTTTTGTTGTTTGTTCCAAATTTTATGATTACCTTTGTAAAAAGTTAGAAAAAGGTCTGATTATACCCTATTGAGTGGTAAATTTTATACTCAAATTGGACCTCGACTATAACCGACTATAAATTTCTAATAAAATATATGAAAGAAAGAATTCGCCAGCTGATGGAGGCGCAACATATGAATCAGCAAACTTTTGCTAAGTTCACTAATATAAGTAGTGCATCATTGAGCAGTATATTCACAGGAAGGACTCGTCCAACGATGAATCATGTGCTTGCGATCATGGGAGCGTTCCCTAATGTGAACCCCATCTGGTTGCTCAAGGGTGAAGGTGGTATGATGCTAACTGATGCAGCAACTTCACGCGCTGAAAATGAAAACTCGACACTTTTTGATGCTATAGAGGATGCTGCTGTAGAGGGTATGTCCTCATCTGGTAAAAAAGATGGTGGAAATACTGACAATGTGTCAGTTGATATGCCCCTATTTGATAACGCAGCTAAGCCTTATAGCGTTCATCCGAGCGTTTTACCACCAGTTTCAAGTCGAAATTCAGCTGGAAAGTATGTGAAAGTTTCAGGTGATGTCAGAAAGATAACAGAAATTCGTGTCTTTTTTGATGATCAGACGTGGGAATCGTTCGTTCCCAAGAATAAATAGAAAATAATCTTTTTATAACTTCATAATTTCAATAATAAAGGGGAACCGCACGTGAGTGTAGTTCCCCTTTACTTGTTATTTTATGGGATTTTCTATGTTAGAAGTGTTATTTCTCCCTATTTTTTTAGCAGTTCTTTTACTTCATCTGTAAGGTAAGGCATAGCTTGCTCGTAAGGAATGGTGAAAGATGGCATTCCAGCAGCGTAGCACGCTATTTCGTACTGACTATAGGTAAATATCAAGCCAGCAGCACTTGGATAAGGCTCCTGGACAGGCAGAGGGATTACGTTACCGTCTATCTGCAGTTGTTCCATTAGCTCTTTATCAGTCTTTATAGGCGCTCCAGACTCGCTGAAATACTCCTTAAGACCCTTCTTAAGCAGCCCCTGCATCTTTTCAGTAGCTTCCTTAACGAAGAAGTTGGTTACCTTCTTACCGTTGCTGCGATTAAATGTCATGTACCCCAGTCCACCTATGCCGCCGTGTGCACCTCCCAGATATTCGTATGTCTGGTGCAGGAATACGATGTATTTAGGTGTCTCAAATGCTTTGGATATCTTGCTTTCATACTCCCACTGTGGAGTGTCCTGCATTATCTGGCGCCTCATTGCCTCGGTAAGCGTTGTGTCGGTCTTTATATACTCGGCACGTTGCTTATAATCATCCTCTGCACACTTGTTAAGGTACAGGAAGCTGTGCGCTCCGTAATAGTCCACAATGGCTTTTATGCTCTTGTCTTTGCCTTTGTATGGCTCTATCACCTTTGTGTCGCCTATCATGTAGCAGAACTCACGTTCCATAGTACCTAAGAGTGAGTCTCTAATCAGTGCATAAACACTGTCTGAAGCCACTGGCAGGGTAATATTGACATCTATGTGCACCCTTTGTGAAGAATCAGCATATACGCAAGTCTCATACTTGTCCTCAACCTTTGTCACCTTTGCCATAGTAGCTTTGGTCTGCTTGGCACCGCATGACATCAATAATGCCATGCAGAGTGTTGTGAGGAGCATCGAGAATATGTTTAGACGTATGCGCATTACTCTGATTGTTCAGTTTCTAGAATCTGTAACCCAGGGTTGCATTTATCATGTGACGCTTGTTCTTGACGGTAGTAGGATTGTCGTAGCATTCTCTATCTTCTACATCGCCTGAATTCAGTGTCATGCTGCTGAATGGGTGGTAGTCACCATTTTGCAGAGCATACTGATAAGAGAGGTCAAGTGCCCAGTTCTTATCAAAGGTAAAGCCCATACCGAATGTTATGCGATGTGTATCCTTCCAGTTCACATAGTCTTGAGTAGAGTAATCATAACCGATGCTTCTTACTGCATTTATAGTGGTACTCTTTTTACCATCCTCTTTATAAATAGCGCTTTGATAGTTATAGCCAACGCGCAAAGCCAATAACTGTGAAGGCTTTACCTCGACACCTATTTTCACAAGACTAACACCCTTTAGAGTCTTGTCTGTGTGGTTGTTCATCTGTGTATCATCGCTGTATGTGTTGTATGAACTGCTATATGGTCCCCATCCGTCATAATATGTGCTTACGACTCTACCTGTCTTTATGCGGTTTTTAATGGTGCTGTAGTCTGCATACTCGTATGTTGCGCCTATAGCAACCATCTTTCCGAATGTATGACCTACTGACGCACCAAACTTCCATGGAGTCACAATCCTATAGTCATATCTGAAACTGTTAGAAACGTCAGAAGGATTGTACTTTCTCATCGGACCGTCAAATATATTACCATTCACTTCTGCATGTGCTGACGTTATAAGAGTGCTTTCGCAAGTCAGGTCATACCATGTAGGTGTGTGCATATACAGTCCGAAACGGAATGGAGAATATTCAGATGGACGTATGATAGCGCCAAACTTCAAGTCAAAACCTGTACCTGAGATTTTTCGATTCTCATAGAAAGAGTAATTTCCTGCAGGATAGCCGTAAGCTCCATCAAGCAGTGTTTCCTTATAGTTGTATTCGCTCTTGTAGTTTACGTCTTTCAGTCCGAAAGTAAGACCGATATATACACGGTCATTAAAGTTAGCACTGAAGTTGAAGTCAAATTCGCTTATGTATCCAGTGTTATCACGCAGAGCGTTGTAAGCATTTGCAGGTCGGTAGTATATCTCTTTATCACTAAATTTGTCAAAAATTGGGTCGTTTACTGCTCTTAGGTTGTAATAATCCAGTAGCGTTATTCCCTCAGAATTGATAGGACGGGGATATGCTGCACCAGTATTATAGTCATTGTAGTTAGCTCGCCTCATCCATGAAAGTTTGCTACTTGAGGAATTTTCGTCAAGGCTGTTAGCAGCAGATATTATCTGGTTGAAATTACGACTCTTGTGGTAGTTAAAGCCCAGGTTGAAGTGTGAGTTATAGCTGAACTTGTTTGAGTATATAAATCCTGCCTGGTTCATGTCGGCATTGCTCTTGCCGTTACTTGTACTCATGCCAGCCATGGCGTTGTTATTGCCCTGACCGCTCTGCATGGTTGCTCCACCTGATACACCTATCCATGAACGGCGGAACATACCGATGCCCGCAGGGTTAGTACCCATAGTTGATATATCAGCGCCCAATGCTTCCATTGCGCCACCCATACCTATATATCGTGCAGTACCATTGAGGTCTTCAGTTGCCAACTGTGCACTTTCGTATGTCTCTTGTGCCATCGCCATTGCGCTGCAAAGGCAGAGCACTATGTAAAAAATATGTCTTTTCATATGAAGTGTCATTTATGTTTAATACTATCGGGATATACACCCGTGCCAGGTGTGAATTCTATTACGTCGCTCGCTATGGAATCACTGCTGTATGGGGTTCGGTTCTCAATGCTGTCCTCTGCCATTCTTAGCATTCGGTATCTCATCAGCATGTCATACCTCGCCTGCATCTCCTGATGAAACCGTTCGCGTTCCTCGCGTTCATAGTTTTCTTTCAGCGCCTGCTTCGTCTCCTTTTTCGGAGTGTAGTAGATGTCATCGTCATCACCGTCTCGTAAGGCATTAGCGGTAAGCGTGCCCCCTCCCAGGCAGATGATAATTGACAGAAATAGAAATTTTCTCATAATCATACGCTTTTTTAGGGATTCGTTATTGCCCTGTTATTCGTTTTGATAATGCAAAATTATCTATAAATTTTATGCAAATATACGGAAAAACCCTAAGAAAAAATATACATTTCCCTATTTTTTATTAAATTTGCACCGAAATTTAACAAAATATATCTTTTTAGTAGTAATTACATAATAGGAATGAAGTATCTTTCAACTACGTTCAAGATAGAATGTCCGTCATCTGACCTCCTGCAGCCATGTCGGGAATTACTTGCCGATTCGTGTGGAGAGGTGGGTTACGAGAGTTTTATGGACAGCGATGACGGCATAATAGGTTACATACAACAAGAGAATTATTCCGAGCCACATGTTCGGGAACTGATAGCCTCTTTTCCCATTGCTGGCGTCACCATAACATATAATACCGAGGAGATACCCGACCAGGACTGGAACGAGACATGGGAGGCAGAGGGCTTCGAACCCATCGTGGTAGATGGAAAGGTCACTATATACGATGCGCATCATGTTGAAGACGCAGAACAGTTCAGCAGTCCTATACAGATAGGCATTCAGGCACGTAACGCTTTTGGTACGGGCAACCATGAAACCACTCGTATGATAGTATCCACTCTGCTCGAATTGCCACTTACGGGTCGTCGAGTGCTTGATTGTGGCTGTGGTACAGGCATTCTGGGCATCACAGCTGTTAAGTGTGGCGCAGCATCTGTTGTGGCTTACGACATCGACGAGTTCTCTTCCGATAATGCCCGTCATAACGCCGTATTGAATGGAGTGGGTGAGCAGATCGACGTATTGTTAGGCAATGCCAATGTTCTCTCTCATGTTGAGGGTATCTTCGATGTGGTATTAGCCAATATTAATCGTAATGTTTTGTTGCAGGATATGGAAGCTTTTCACAACGTGATGGCGAGTGGCGCATCACTCGTCTTATCTGGTTTCTATACAGAAGATGCCCCAATGCTGCTGCAAAAGGCAGAAACACTGGGGCTTCATGAGATATCTCGTAAGGTTGACAACAACTGGTGTTGCCTCCTTCTAAACTCTTGAACCGAACTTCAGTTCTCTTGAACTAGCGAAGCGACTTCAACTGAGCTCTGGATCTCTTGAACTATCTTATTATATACTGGTCTGAAATAGACTCGTTATTGATAGCTCTGCGAATGGTCTCGGCAAACATATCAGCAACGCTGAGTTGCTTAACCTTAGCACAACGGTTAGAGTAAGGGATAGAGTCTGTGAATACTATCTCCTCCAATGCAGAGTTCTGTACACGCTCGCTTGCAGGACCAGACATCACACAGTGACTGGCAACTGCTCTAACTGACTTAGCACCAGCCTTTTTCATGATGTTGGCAGCCTCGGTAATGGTGCCGGCTGTATCCACCATATCATCAACGATTATCACGTCCTTACCGTTTACGTCGCCAATAATCTGCATCTCAGCAATCACGTTGGCACGAGCACGTGTCTTGTTACACATCACCAACGGACAATCCAGATACTTGGCATAACTCTTGGCGCGCTTTGCACCGCCCACGTCAGGTGAAGCAATAACGAGGTTTTCGTTCTTCAGCTTCTCCAGATATGGAAGTATCACACCAGAACCATAGAGGTGATCCACTGGTACGTTGAAGAATCCCTGTATCTGGTCAGCATGCAGGTCCATCGTTATCAGTCTGTCGATACCAGCCACACTCAACATGTCTGCCACCAGTTTAGCACCTATTGATACACGTGGTTTGTCCTTACGGTCCTGACGAGCCCAACCGAAATAAGGTATTACGGCGTTGATGGTCTTGGCAGAGGCACGCTTCGCCGCATCAATCATCAGGAGCAACTCCATCAGGTTGTCTGAATTAGGGAATGTGCTCTGCACCAGGAAGATATCTCTTCCGCGAATGCTTTCTTCAAAACTTACGGCAAACTCACCGTCGCTGAACTTTGTCATCACCAGATTACCCAATGGGCAACCCAAACTTGCGCAAATCTTCTCAGCAAGGTAGCGTGTTGCCGTGCCTGAGAAAACCATAAAATTTTTCTTTTCTTCTGCCATAGCTATATTATTTTGTTATCATTATCGTAGCGTTAGCGTATCGTAGCAAGCATGCTTGCGTATCGTTAATTTACCGCTTTCTTCAGTTTCCTGAAGTGCTCTATCAGAACTTGGAAATCTGTCTCGTGCTGTATGCTGAAACGGTTCCACAGGTCACCGCATATCACCACGCCACCAAATCCTAAGTCTTTGGCTATCTGCACGTTCTCCAGACTCATGCCGCCCATTGCATAGACTTTCTTGTCTATCAAGCCCCTCTTCCTTGCCTCTCTCAGTTCTTCCATCGTCAGCGATGCCTTGTAGTCGTTATGAAGAGAGTCAAATAGCGAGTGCAGCAACACATAATCACACTGCTTCTTCATCTCCTTCAGGTCGTCTATCTTGTTTGTGCTTCGCGTCACGTGCTTACGAAATCCCTCGGGTGTAGGTGTTTCAGGGTCGTTTATGTGTATTCCCTTCAGGTCATACTCCTGTTTCAGGTAGTAATGCTGGTGCACCACTATGTCGTCGTAGCAACTCTTGGGTAGCAGCGACAACAGGCGTTCCGCATACAGCGGCTCTGAATCAGGCTTGTTTATATGCAGGGTGTCAAGTCCTTCATCAAATAATGCTGTAAGAATCTTGTCTTCTTCCACAAAGAATGTGGGTTGTGTCATTATAATAAGTTTCATAACACCTTCTATTTTCACTGCAAAAGTAAGAAAATTTTGTCAAACATGCAATTTTCTCGAATATAAAAGTTAATTTTGCATGTAAAATTAGAATAAATTATACTATATGGATGTAACGACCGATATTCTTCGTAATATTACCCGCCCCACATATGTACTTGAAGAAGATTTGCTTCGTCGCAATCTCTCTCTTATAAATAAGGTGGCGAATGATGCCGATATTGAGATAATTCTTGCCTTCAAGGCATACGCCCTTTGGAAGACGTTCCCCGTTTTTCGTGAGTATATCAGCGCTACTACGGCAAGCTCGCTCCATGAGGCACGTCTGGCATTCGAGGAGTTTGGCGCTCCTGCCCACACCTATTCTCCAGCCTACACCGACTACGAGATAGACGAGATAGCGCGCTATTCCTCACATCTCACGTTCAATTCCCTGTCGCAGTTTGTGCGCTATGCTCCTTCTTTGCGTGAAAAAGGGTGGGGGGGTGAGTTCGGACTCCGCATCAATCCTGAGTATTCCGAGGTCGAAACGCTCCTTTATAATCCTTGTGCTCCAGGCACCCGCTTCGGTGTTACTGCCGATGTGCTTGATGCTCACTCCGACTATATTGACTTCAGCCAACTCTCTGGTTTTCATTGCCACTGTCATTGTGAGTCAGGCTCTGATGTTTTTGAGCGTACTTTGCAGCATATCGAGGCAAAATTCTCAAAGTGGTTTCCTAAAATCCAGTGGATAAACTTCGGTGGTGGACATCTTATGACGCGTGCCGACTATGATGTGCCTCGACTTGTCAAGATACTGCGTGATTTCAAGTCTCGCTATCCCTGGCTTCATGTTATTCTCGAACCAGGCTCTGCCTTCGCTTGGCAGACGGGTCCACTTGTAGCTCAAGTCGTTGATATAGTGGAAGATAAAGGTATCCGTACTGCAATACTTAATGTGTCCTTCACTTGCCACATGCCCGATTGTCTCGAAATGCCCTATCACCCCACAGTTCGAGGAGCAGAACTCAACCCATTGAACTCTTTTGAACCCTTGAACCCTCTTGAACCTTTGAACTCCCACCAATACCGCCTCGGCGGTTGCTCCTGCCTTTCAGGCGATTGGATGGGCGACTGGCAGTTTGACCATGAGTTGCAGATAGGTGAGAACATCATCTTCGAGGACATGCTGCACTATACCACAGTCAAGACCAATATGTTCAATGGTGTCAGCCATCCTGATATCGCACTTCTTCATAATGACGGTACTCTCGAAACCCTCCGTCACTACACCTACGAAGACTATCGTGATCGCATGGACTAATTATGAGTTTCACAGTTCATAATGAATACAGAATTGTTAATAATTATTAAAGAATGGCAAAACTATGAACTGTGAACTATGAACTATGAACTATTTTTACTACCTTTGCACCCGCAAAACCAAAATGGTGCTTTTGCACGCTAATCGTTAACACGATTTACACGGTGCCCGTAGTTCAGTTGGTTAGAGCGTCAGATTGTGGTTCTGAATGTCGTGGGTTCGAGTCCCACCGGGCACCCAAAAATACTAGCAGATCATCCATTGGATGGTCTGCTTTTTTGGTGCCTGGGGGCATCTCCCCCGCGACGTCGTGGGCTCTTTCTCCGCTTCGCTTCGAAAGCGTAGCTCGCTCTGCTCGCGTCCGATTACGAGTCCCACCGGGCTTGTTGCTACAATAGTTTCTTTGAACCAGCGCAGCGCCTTGAACCATTGTAATCGGACGCACCTCTGGTGCTACGCTTTTACAAAGCACGAAGTGCGACTAAAAGAACTCTTGAACCAGCGAAGCGCCTTGAACTATTGAACTAGCGAGCATAGCTCGCCTTAATAAAGCTTTATAAACTCATACTGGTTCCCTACTTCGCTTAAGTAGTGTAGGAAGTCCTCATTCTTTATCACTACCGTGCCGCGACAGTCGTTAGGATGAAAGGAGAGGGTAGGAGCATTCTTAATGTTTTCGTCCAGAAACAGATAGACCTCATGGTTTTGATCGTTAATCAGTCCGAAGGGTGACACGCTGCCCGGCTCCAGTCCCAAGTATTTCATCATCCTCTCAGGCGAGGCAAACGACAGTTTTCCGCATGAAGGCAGTCCCCTGCTCTGTAACGATTCCTTCAGTTTGTGCTCCAGATCGTGAATGGCGAGGTCATGCTCGCAGTCAAAGCACACCAGATAATGCTTGTTCCCCTTATGGTTACGGAAAAAGAGGTTCTTGCAATGCATGCTACCATCATCCTTCCACCACCTCTTAGCCTCCTCTATCGTCTTGCCCTCCGGGTGGTTATAGTTACTATAAGGAATCCCATGCTCCCTTAAGTATGTCAATACCGTTTCTTCTCTTGTCATATATAAAAAGTTCAAACGTACTCCGTGCTAGTTCAAAAAAGTTCAAGTCGCTTCGCTGGTTCAAGAGGGTTATTGTAGCAATCTCCGATTGCGTATCGTAGTGGCTTAGCCACGTATCGTAGGCTGAAAGCCTTCAGCCGTATCGTAACATTAGCTCGCTAATGTTCTAGCCACATAATTTCTCTTCACTCCCTCCTTGTCTCGCTTCAGAAATAGGAGTAGCCTTACTTCTTGTCCCTCAGTCAGTTGCATCATGCCGAGGAAGGCTATTCCGTCAGGCGTTATCGTGCCTTCTGGAGTAGGTTTTATCTCCGAAGTGATGTGGTAGCTGAATGTTCCTTCCTTTTCGTTCACTTCAGTCACCACCGCTTCGTATGTTCCGAAGGCATCTATGCTGGCTTTTATATAGTCCGGTGTAGCATCCGAGAACACCATGTGCACCACTGCCGTCTTAAACTTCCCGTCCTCAGGAATTATCGGCGTAAACTCCACAAAACCACCCACTTGCGGTACGTTATGCGGATCTACAGCCACGAAGTGTCTCGACATGTTGTCATAGATATGGTAATACTTATGTTTCTCGTCATAATAGTCCACATATCCTATTATTCGCTCAATGCCAGGATACTCCCACATGTCAAAGAACCTATCAAATTGAAAGTCCGGGAACCTCTTCGCCATCCTCAGTGCAATGTTGAGCATCAGCGAATGCAGCAGCGATGGCTTCTCCAGTCCCATCTTCATATAGCAGGCAAGCAGTGTCCTCGCCTCCTGCGACTCCATCTGCTCTATATTCCCCTTCATGTAGCGGTATATATCCCATCCTGTCTCCAGTGGATGCCCTTTCGCCTCCGCCAGCGACCTCTTCAGTTCTTCAAAACTTCGTTCCTTCATATAGTTATGCGTTTCCCTCTTTCAGTTGTTAACGCATAAACGTTAACGTTAACGGGAACGTTAATATTTTTAATTAATAATGCAATTCTTGTTCTTCTTTACGAATTGAAAAAATCAACCCTGTTAGTTGTTTCTGAATACTAGTAAGTTCAAGCATCATAATTTTGTATTGCTCTTCATTAATATAATTCAGATTTTTTGATATAAGAAGTTGGGTCTCGACTTCGTTTGCTGAGCCCAACGCTTGGTCAAGAAAGTGCGCAAAATCAGCATTAGAGGGGCGTCCTGCTCCCTCTGCAATGTTTGAAGAAATACTTACAACTGCACGTTGCAACTGATCACATAATCCTTTCTTTTCAAACCAAGGAAGTTCGTTTGTTACTTTGTAGATAGTAGTGGCAAAAGCAACTGCATCTTGCCAAACCTTATATTCTCTAAAATTTCTTGCTTTTCCTACCATATTTTACTTAAAAGTTATCGTTCCCGTTATTTTGTAAATATTTCCCGTTCCCGTTAACGTTCCCGTTATTTTGTAAATATTTCCCGTTCCCGTTAACGTTCCCGTTATTTTGTAAATATTTCCCGTTCCCGTTAACGTTCCCGTTATTTTGTGAATCCTACTTCACAAAATATACATAGTCTGCCTTTCTTGGTTTAGGCTCGGGCAGAGGCTTCGCTGCGTAGCCAAGAGCTACGTGGCCTATGCCTATGTAGTTGCCCTCTATGCCCAGGTCACGGAGAATCTGCTTGCCCTCTTCGCTCTCAAATTCCTCCTTCGCCCTGTGAATCCAGATGGAGTTCACGCCTAATGACTCCGCTGCCAGCATCAGCGTCTGCATCACTATCGGACCGTCATACATAGCGTTCGGACTCTCCTTCACCAGCACTATCAGCATGCATGGAGCGCCATAGAACGGGTCAGCCCCGGGCGGTGTCGATGTCACCAGTTTGTTACCCGTTATGATATCCGAATTCATCCGTGATATCTTGTCCCTCAGTTCCTTGTTTGTCACTGCGATGATGATGGGGTTCTGCTGTCCCCTGCTCGTCGGAGCCCATGTGCCCGCTTCGCATATCTGTGCTATCACTTCCTCCGATGGCATCCTCTCAGGATCGAAGCATCTGCAGCTCCTCCTCCTCTTTATTACCTCAATCACTTCGTTCATAGTTTTTTTAAAAAAACGATACATAGCCTAGGGCTATTACGATACGCTGCCGCTACGATACGGCTCATACGAGCCTACGAAACGCTTGCGCTACTGTGCCTTAAACTACGTATCAATGCTGTTAATTGTTTTTGTATTAAGTTGAGTTCTTGTATAAGTTCTTTATTTTGTTCGGCAGTGATATAGCCTACATTAAAAGATATAATCAATTGCGTTTCTACTTCGTATGCACTGCCAAGAGCTTGGTCTAAAAAGCGAGCAAAATCTACGTCCGTTGGTTTTGCGCATCCTTCTGCAATATTGCTGCTGATACTCACAGCAGCTCGTCTTAATTGGTCACAGATACCCTTCTTCTCAAACCACGGCATTTGATCAGTTATTTTATAAATATTCGTGGCATATGCAACCGAGTCCTGCCAAACCTTATATTCTCTGAAATTTCTAGCCTTATTTGTCTCTTGCATAGAATAACATCATTAAATTTTAATCGTAGGCACTTTGTGCCGTATCGTAGGAGTTCACCTCCGTATCGTAGTGGCTTGCCACGTATCGTAGTATCACGTATCGTAGGCACCTTGTGCCGTATCGTTAATTCGCCTTACAAAAGTAAGGAAAAACATCGAATTATATGCACGCACGTACAAATAATTGCAATTTTCCGTAATTTACTCCAATTTTCCTTGCTTATATCAGATATTCTTTGTACTTTTGCACATAATATATTTAGCGGAATTTTTCCCAAGATACTGGGAGGATGCTGATAACATACTATCCCTCAATAAGTTACATGCTTATTGAGGACAAAACGTATGTATTGAGCAGATGGAATAATCAAAGATTATTAGTACCTTTTAATGGTAGAAAACAACCATGACAACAATTTACAACAGTATTTGCTTAAGTTGTTTTTGTTGTCCCTGTTGTCTTAAAGAATAAAATAGTTACCGATAGGCGTAGCCGTATCGTAGCGAGCGAGCTCGCGTATCGTTCCCGTTCCCGTTAACGTTCCCGTTCCCGTTTTACGTAGTTTTAGAATAAAACAAGTTTAAATATAATGAATCCCCAAGATCAGATTTCCCATATCGAGCCAAAGAAGAAGTGGCTCGACGTTGACATCAAGGGACTTGTGCGTTACAAGACCCTCTATCGTATGAACATCAAGCGTGATATCGTCACGCAGTATAAGCAGACTGTCCTCGGTCCGCTGTGGTATCTCATCCAGCCGATGCTCACCACCATCATGTATATGTTCGTGTTCGGTGGACTCGCAGGCATCTCCACCGATGGAGTGCCCCAGCCCTTGTTCTATATGGCAGGTGTGTGTATGTGGGGCTACTTCCAGCAGTGCTTCACGGCATGCAGCAACGTCTTCGCAGCCAACCAGGGCGTCTTCGGCAAGGTCTATTTCCCTCGCCTCATCGTGCCCCTGTCCAGCATCACCAGCAACCTGATACGCTTCGGCATCCAGCTGCTCATGTTCATACTCATATACATCTACTTTGTCGTTTCAGGCAAGTTCCCGTTAACGTTATCGTTCTCGATACTGCTCTTCCCTGTCTTCGTGGCAATGGTAGGCCTGCACGCTATGTCATGGGGACTCATCATCACCTCGCTCACCACCAAATATCGTGACCTCAATATGCTCATCGGTTTCGGTGTCCAGCTCCTGATGTATGCCACCCCAGTCATCTATCCACTCTCCTTCGCACCGAAGGAGTATCAGGCACTCCTCAACATCAACCCCCTCACTCCTATCTTCGAGGCATTTAAATACTCCTGCCTCGGCGTCGGCACCTTCGACATCTGGGGACTGCTCTATAGCACCGTCACCCTCCTCGTTGTCATGTTCTTCGCCGTAATCCTCTTCAATCGCACCGAGCAGCGCTTCATGGACACAGTTTAACGCTCTGGAGCGTTAAACTACGGGGACGTTTTTGTTTCTCGCAAAGACTAAGGACAACTCCAACGGAGTTTCTATGTCTAATTATTCCATCCTTTAGTGAGCAAGCTCCCAAGAATGTCCTAATTTACCATTGCAGGCATCGCCTGTTGTCCTTAGTTACGCAAAGGGCAAGGTCGCTTCTGCGAAGCTTACGCAAAGATTATTAGAGCATATTAAGACTCCGTAGTGTATGACAGAGAACGAACTTGCTAAACTGGTTATAGACTTGTGTATAAAGATACATAAGGCCTTAGGTCCTGGATTGTTAGAGTCAGCCTATGAAGACTGTATTGCATATGAGCTAAAACAAAAGAACATTTCTTTCCAACGCCAAGTGGGGGTACCATTAGTGTATGATGGAGTAGAATTAGGAGAAGGTTTCAGAGCCGATATAATAATAGAAGACAAACTTATAATAGAATTAAAATCAGTTGCAGAACTTCAGCCAGTGAACTTCTCACAGTTACTGACATATTTGCGACTAACAAACTTAAAATTAGGATTACTCATAAATTTTGGCCAACGTCGCATGGTTGATGGTATTCATCGTGTGGTCAATGGTCTTCCGTAATAAGAGAAAAATCCCCCAACTCCCTCATTAAGAGAGTAAAATTCTCTAAGGTGTACACACCAGCATGGTCTTGGCGTGAGTGCTGGAAGCACGACCTTGGCTCTTTGCGTAGAGATGATTACTGCCAGCAGGCAGTGTGATATAAGATTGATGCTTATGAAAGCTGGCTTGCAATAAGCAGCATGTCATTATCACTAACTCCGTAGGAGTATCAGTTCGCTTTGCGAGAAATATAAAAAGGAGCATGACTCCGTTTCGTACGCAGTATATATAGTTTTCGTTTTCGTAGTCGCTTCAGCGACGTTTCGTTTTCGTACGTAGTTTAAACAAGTTTTTTATGGATAAAAACATTGCAATAGAATTTGAGAATGTGGGCAAGCAGTATCGCTTGGGCCTTGTGGGCACAGGTAGCTTGCAGCACGACATTAACCGTTGGTGGCAGACCTCCATTCTGGGTAAGGAAGACCCTTACCTGAAGATTGGTGAGGTCAATGACCGCTCCACTAAGGGGCATTCCGACTATGTCTGGGCTCTGAAGGATATCTCCTTCAAGGTAGAGCAGGGCGATGTCGTCGGTATCATAGGTAAGAACGGAGCAGGCAAGAGCACCCTCTTGAAGCTCCTCAGCCATATCACTGCCCCCAGCACAGGTCATATCACCTATAAGGGTCGTCTTGCATCATTGCTCGAAGTTGGTACTGGCTTCCACCCTGAGATGACCGCTCGTGATAATATCTATATGAACGGCTCTATTATGGGTATGTCCAAGCACGAGATAGACCGCAAACTTGATGAGATAATCGATTTCGCAGGCATTGAGAGGTATCTCGATACCCCCGTCAAGCGATTTTCCTCAGGTATGACCGTCCGTCTTGGCTTTGCTGTTGCTGCCTTTCTCGAACCAGAAATTCTTGTTGTCGATGAAGTTCTCGCTGTTGGTGATGCCGAGTTTCAGAAGAAAGCTATCGGCAAGATGAAAGAGGTTAGTCAAGGTGGTGGCAGAACAGTTTTGTTCGTGAGCCACAATATGGGGAGTATAAGGAAATTGTGTAAATCAGGAATATTATTGGAAAATGGTTGTTTAAAATATTCTGGTGATATTAGTTCTACCATTGAAGAATATATGCAGACCAGTGCAATGAAAATAACAGGGAAGGCAATATCAGAAATTCAACGAGAAGGTAGTGTAAATGGGCACATTAAATTTCTTGATCTTGAATTGCTTGATAAAGATAATAACCATATAACACCACATTGTGGAAAGTATGTGAAAGCTCGTATTCATTATAAAGTAATGAAAGGTGGTGCACGTAATGCGTCAATTTCTTTGGGTATTCGAGATTCAATGGGAAATATGATGGTTTCCTTTCCAGCTCAATTAACGATAGAACCATCAGATTATAAAGAAGGTTACTACTATGCTGATTGCGTTATTCCAAAACTTCCCCTTACAGCTGGTAATTATCGTATATCCTTGTGGGCAGGAGATAGATATGGTAACGCAGATTATATTGAAGCATTAATTCCATTAGAGGTTTTAGAGGACGATTTCTTTAATGTTGGTAGAAATGTACATCCTGCAATGGCAGGTAGAACAATGTTGTGTGAGCATAAGTGGATACTTAATGTAAATGAAGGTAATGTTTAGTAGAAATATAATATACATATTGTTTTTTTTGAGTCTTTTATTCAATCTCTTTTTTCTGGTGTCTGATGTGCTACTAGAATATAAGATATGGAAGGTCCAAAAAGCATGTAATACAATATCATTGCCAGTAGAGATTGGTGATGGATCTACTATAGCGGAGCAGAGTTTCTCTTTCATAAAAGAAGGTTGGTATCATTATTTACCAAAAAGCAGAGGGTCTTCTGTTGACAATCTCAAGTTTAATTTGTACAATATTGCTGGTGTTTCGCAGTACCATGCATACGAAAGTTCTGAAGAGTTGTACCTACAGATAGCATTGTATGAAAATGCAATTATAAGAAATGATAGTGCATTAAAAAATCGAATTGAGAAATTGTTTGACGATAAAATATTGAACAAAAAGGTTAAAGCATTACATCAATGCACTGCTGGAATTTTAGCAATGGATATGTATATTCAAACGAAGCAAACACAATACAAGAATTTTGTAGATTCTGTATACAGTTTTCTATTAGAACATGATATAGGTCAATACGGATGTGTATTTAGTGAGAATTTAGCTGAAGTAGATGAAAATGGTATGGTAGTACCCTTTTTATGTCGTTATTATGAGCGCTTTCATAATAAAAAAGCATATGATATGGCAATAAAACAAATAGATTTCTATGCATGTAATGGCACAGATGAAACAACGGGATTGCCTTTTCATGCAATAAATCTCACCCATCCTATCATGCATATTGGAGAAGTAAACTGGGGAAGAGGATATGCATGGTGGACAATGGGACTCACACCAATATCGGTTGAGAATTTGAGTGTTAAAGCAAGAAGTAGAGTCGCATTGATGGATAGTATGTTAGTAAATTTATGGAATAATGATAAAAAATTTTCTACGCTAGTAAGACAAACAAATGAAATGGATTTATCTGCAACTCTCCCAATATTACACTATCTTGTAAAAAAGAATTTAGTGCGCATTGATGATGAATTAATCAATTCTTTTAGCATTTATATGCACAATGGCTTATTGTATAATTGTAGTGGTCCTAAGGATGGTTTAACTGTTAGCAATTTTTATCAGCCTAATCCTTTAGCTCAAGCTTACTTGATTTTTCTGATTAATGTGAATTTAAAGAAAAGAGGACATGGGGAATAAGCAATGATTATAAGCAGATTGATAATTTGAGTGCACTTAATAATCGATATAGTTTGTATTACAAGTGTAATTCATTGGCTATATAGGCGACGAACTTTGGCTATCAGTATCATTAATGGAGATGCTCATTATACTTTTGATGCTACAATACAATAAGTATGAGTAATAAAAAGCCAACAATATAGGATGTATTTCTTAAAAAGCACATGTGTATTATTGGTCTTCATCTGTATGACATTTATGGTTTATATTGCCATATTTTTCTTGTATGATTGTGGTATTATAAGAAACGAGTAAAAAGATAGTAATATCAATTATCATGTTATAGTTTGTATGATAGTTTATATAGTATACAAAATTTTTCTTTGTGATAAAATAAGGAATAGGTGTATTTAATTTTATGTTCTGCAGTTTATGCATATTTTTCTTTTCAACAGCATTCTCATATATTACTTATCAAGTAGACTAAGTCATTATCAGAAATCTACGATGTGTTGGAAAATTCAGTTGCACGCAGTCTGTAAATAATATTGTTATGAATAAAGAGATTTTATATAAAATAGCAATAAGTCGTTATACAATATTGTTAGTCTCAATGTTGTGGTTGATATTCCAATGTATGTATATATACAAGTACCATTATGAGACATTAATGTCAGATCAGGGATTGTATGTTTATTATGCGACAGAATGTTATCAGCATGGGACGATTTATCCAGATTATTCTCAATATAATAATCAGTACATCTTTAATCCTGGTTGGATAAATTTTATAGTTGCTTGGTTAAATCTTTTTGGTTCAGTAAAGTATTTGCCATTGTTTAATGTCCTTCTTAATGCGGGGATAGTTACCTTAATCTTCAAAATTGCCCAGATACTTTTTGAGGACAAAATAGTAGCATATTTATCGGTTTATGTTTTTATGTTATTGCCGAGCAATTTTACTATAGTGATTCATTTGTTATCAGAATTACAATTCGAATTCTTAACTTTGCTTTCTATATATCTGGTGTTATGTAAGAATAAGTTTTTATCTGTATTTGCTGGAGTAATTATTGCGCTGGCTATATGGACACGGCCGATAGCAATAGCGTGGATTTGTGCAACAATTATTTATTATTTTAGCAAGAAATTTCATCGATATAATATATATTATATTGTTGGTTATGTGTGTGCATGCATTAGCATATCTTTGTTAACGCACAAAAATTTTCCCGATTATGTGTATAAAGCTTCTACAGGAGGAGTAAATTTAATTATGGGAGCAAATGATTTAGCAACTGGAGGATATTGTGGTGAGGCGAGACGCGAAGGCGGATTGGGTTATTTGCCGAATCTGTTTTCCAATGAAGAACTTCCTGTATTAGGAGATCATGGAAATTACAAAAAGACTTCTGGTAAGTACACTTATAAGGAGTGTGATAGTATCTGGACTAAAAGGGCAGTTGAATGGATAAAAGCTAACCCTTCAAAATTTACGAAATTAATGTATATTAAGGTCAAAAATTTATATTCAGATGCTCCAGAATTTGTCTATTCGGGCTATTTTACCATGCAATCTTCCTTATTTGCTAAAATGTGCAAATTGGTTGGTAAGTGGTTGTTTTATCCAATCCTATTGATTTATGTATTGGGTAGCTGCTTTTATGGACTACGTAAGGAAGAATATATAATTCTAATTATTCCTGTTATGTTATGTACAATAATGGTTGCGTTAACAGTTGGGATGGATAGATATAATTTTCCATTATTACCATACATCGTTTTGTGCGTTAGCGCATATATAGTAAATTTTTATCACAATATAAGGGCATATGAGGATAGGCATTCTTACCTTTCATAGGGCGCATAATTATGGTGCTGTACTACAAGCTTATGCGTTACAACGTGTATTTGTACAATCTGGTGCTGTGGTAGAACTGATTGATTATAGACAATCTCATATTGAGAGTTATTACAAGAGTCATTATGACTTTAGGTTTATTGTTAAATGTTTATATAAGTTTAAGGTCAGAACGCTATTTTATCATTTAAGAGATAATGCTCATATAACAAAAAGATGTTGGTATTTTTATAGATTTAGGAGTAAATATCTGAATTGTAGTAAACATCAATATGATGAAACGTCTATGACGAACTATGATAGATATGTCATTGGAAGTGATCAGGTTTGGGGGATACATTGCTATGGTGGTTATGATAAAATGTATTGGGGAGAAATAAAAAGACCCATAAACTCTAAAATATACGGATATGCCATTAGTGCAAATGGTGACTATCACGATTATATAACCAATGAACAATTACAAAAGATAGTAAAAGGTTTTGATGATATTTCGTTTCGGGAAAAATATATTGCCGATGATATAGAAGAAAGTACAGGTATAAGGAAGAGACTATGTGTTGATCCAACTTTGTTAACAGGAGAAAAAGTTTGGCAACCGCTGATACAAGTAAAATGGCAACATCGTAAATATATAGCGATATATGATATACGTAGAGATGTAAGAAGAAAAACGTTTGTAGAAGAAAAAGCAGAGCATCTTGCTAAGCTAGTTGGAATCGAAATCGTAGATTTATCCCAAATGAATTTTTCTGTAGAAGATTTTGTGTCGTGTATAAGATACGCTTATTGTGTATTCACCACTTCGTTTCATGCCACGGTTTTTTCTATTTTATTTCAACGTCCTTTTTATGCGTTTTGTCTAAATGATGGGCATGATGGGAGATATTGTAACCTGTTGGAACGCTTAAAATTGTCTCATTTAATTAAGAATGAAAACAGTGCCATACGTGGTATAGAGGAATGGGATTACAAAAAAGTAGATTTGGAGTTAAATAAATTAAGAAAAGAATCATATGAATATATATGTCAAATATTGAATGCATAATGATTTCGATTATAATTCCCTTATATAATAAACAGGAGAGCATCCTCAAAACCATAAAGTCTGTTTTATCACAAGATTATAGAAATTATGAAATTGTGGTTGTGGATGATGGATCTACTGATGATAGCGTTTCTGTTGTAGAGAATTTACATTCAGAAAGGATTAAATTATATCAAAAAGAAAATGGTGGTCCATCTCAGGCTCGCAACTACGGCGTAAAGAAGGCTGAAGGCGATTGGATACTCTTTTTGGATGCGGATGATACCCTTGAGCCTGGCGCATTGTTTCTGGCTGCATCCAATATCAATAAACATCGTTTTGTCGATGTGTTCACATATAATCTATATGTTGAAGAGAAAGGAGTAAAGCATTTAAGAAATTTAGAGCACACAGAAGGTTATTGTCTGTTCCCTTTTGTAAGTTGGTATTTAGACCAAATATATCCTCGTACGGGTACTATGGTGTTGAAGCGTAAGATAATGTTACGAGAACCATATCGTGAGGATTTATGTCGTCATGAAGATACAGAAAATACTTTTCGCATTATGCGTTCATATATATTCTATGCTTGTAAAGAGGCTCTATTTAGCTATAATCAAGACACACTGGCTGCTAGTCAAAAGCGAAAGGATTATCATGAGGATTTCGTTTGTATGATGAAACCTAAAGGGAAATCTTTTTTTGAACAGATGGCTTTATATAAACTATATGTCACAGAATCAATAAATCTTTATCCAAAAGAGTCTGAACAAATATATGGCGATACGTTCAAAAAGATGAAATATGGTAGAGGTGACAAATACCTTAAGAAGTGGAAACACTTAAAAGAAATATTGCGAAAGTTGATAAAAGGATGAAAAATTACTCAATTATATCACGACAAAATAATTTTGATATAGTCCGTCTCTTTGCCGCACTGCAAGTGGTATTCTTTCATGTTCAAAATAGAATGGAAATATTCTTACCTGGCGTAGATTGGTTAAGATATTTAACTGGTGTTCCTATTTTTTTTACTGTTAGTGGATTTCTTATAACATCTTCATATCTCAGAAATAGGGACATGAAACAATATGCGGTAAATCGAGCATTACGTATATACCCAGCTATATATATGTTGGTTTTGGTAACTACAATAGCAGCGTTGGCTACGAAGGATATGACACCGGGAATGCTTTTCTTGGAAGATCAAAGACATTGGTTTATTTCATGGGTGACATTCGACCAAAATTTCAGCCCCCCCTATTTAAGTGGATTTGGTATAGGTACACCTAACGGAAGTTTATGGACAATACCAGTAGAATTAACATTTTATGCAACAATACCATTGCTTTTCTTGATTAAGCGTAGAGATGTAATGTGGATGTTTATAGTTACATTCTACATTATCTCAATAGTCAGCAACTATTATCTTCACGATTTTCATGCTACAAGACCAATATTGAGTACGTATAGTTTTTCCCTAATACCTTACTTACATTATTTCATTGTGGGAGCGGTAATGTATATGCAGTGGGACAGGATACGTCGCTTCATTGAAGGTAAGTTTTTATGGTATTTCGTTCCTTTTATGGTATTTGTGCTATGTAGTTTTTTCTTTCCAGATTTTAACGTGCATACTGAGATGACGATAAAGACAGTTCAAGGAATAATGATGAATATATTGCTTGCCCTTTGCACCATATCTGCAGCTTTTACATGTAAGAACCTAGTAAAGGTGCTAAAGGGTAATGATTTGAGTTATGGCATATATCTGTATCATGGATTAGTCATAAATGTCATAATAGAGATGACGGACAACCGCTCTCCTTGGATTTATGTGGCTGTATATATCATATCTGTAATTTGTGCATGGTTCTCGTGGAGGTATGTCGAAAAGCCATGCCTTAGCCTGAAAAATAAAATTTTAAGTAGATAATTTTTGTGTCATTTATAATTTGCACAAATTTTATTAAGCTTTCAATCATCACCATAAACTATAATAACCTAGAGGGGCTGAAGAGGACATATGATAGTGTGAAGAGAGATTGAAGAATTGAAAATTGAGGATTGAAAGAGGAAATAGGTATGGGAAATTTGGCAAAGAAGAAGGCAAATGTGCTTCCTGTAAATTTCAAAGAAGTTGAAGATAAAATAGTAACTCTGCGCGGCTATGATGTTATAGCTGATGCGGATGTGGCAACTTTGTTTGGTGTGCAAACAAAAGAGGTGAATCAGGCGGTTCGTAACAACGCAAACAAGTTTCCTCTTGGTTACATGTTTGAACTGACAAAGGAAGAATTGGATGATTTGCGGTCAAAAATTTTGACCACAAAAGTATCAGTAAAGAGTCGCAACTCAACTAAGGCATTCACAGAGAAGGGACTCTACATGCTGGCAACGATACTGAAAAGTCAGAGAGCTACAGAGGCAACTTTTGCCATCATCGAGACCTTTGCCAAAGTTCGCAGCCTTAAGAAAGAGCTGATAGAACTGCATAAGGAAACGGATAAGGAAAAGCAAGCGAATATGATGCAGCACTTCGGAGAGGTGTTGACAGATATCGTGATGCCTGACCTTCAAACTCAGGAGACAGAATCTTCTTTGGAGATAAATTTCCTTATTGGGAAAATAAAGCATACGGTAAAACGTGTGAGAAAAGAAGAAAAGAAATGAAACTATCTATAATCACCATAAATTATAATAATCTGGAGGGACTGAAGAGAACGTACGATAGTGTGGTCTCTCAGACCTGTCAAGACTTTGAGTGGATCATCATTGATGGCGGTTCCACAGATGGCTCAAAGGAATTCATAGAGGAACATCAGGATAAGTTCGCTTATTGGTGCTCAGAGCCTGACAGGGGTGTCTATCACGCTATGAACAAGGGCATAGCGCAGGCGAAGGGGGAGTATCTGAACTTTATGAACTCTGGCGACTGCTTTGTGGACAACAAAGTTGTAGAAGAATTTATTGCACTTGGTTGGGATGAGGATTATATAGCAGGTGATGTTATTCTTGATGGAGAAGAGAATAAAGTGAGGACGAGTCCTATAGAGGATGAACTGGATTTTATTTATATGAAGGTTGGAGGTTTATTCCATCAATCGTCATTCATGCATAGGGATTTATTTGAGCGTTTCGGCTTTTATGATGAGAATATGAAAATAGCAGCAGACTGGAAATTCGCTTTTGACATACTTATTATTAATAACTGCAGCTATAGGCATTGGGATAGAAAAGTCGCAGATTATGACACCAGTGGAATAAGTGGTCTTGATGGCAATTTGGAATTACATATAGCCGAACGTGCTAAAGTATTGAGTCAATACAAGCGAATCATAAGTTCGATAGAGAAACGCGATAAAAGAATTCGGGAGCTTGATTTGCCTGTAATGATGATATTCCGTCAGAAGGCATGTAAGAAACTTAAATCTTGGTTTCATCTGGTAAAATGCATGTGAATTATATAAAATCACTAGTGCCTCTTAATGTATGTTAATCGAATTTGAAGTTAAAATAAAGCTGTCCATCGGGCTTTTCATCTTCCTTCTTCTCAAGAGGTTTGAGGAGGTCAAGGATGCTCTCACCACTGACAATCTCATAAAGAGGCTAGCCTTTCTCCCTGATGATGAAGAATGCTCCAGAGGCATTGATCCCGTAGAGTCAGGCAAGGTCAAAGTAGCCTCTGTCAAAGACATAGCTGACCAGAGGCTCGTACGCAAACCAGTCCATCGAGTTGACATCATGCACCTAGGCATTGGTGATCCTGTAGAATACCGGTATCTCTGTGACAATGTCAATCTGCGTATGTATCCTGATGCCGGCCTTGGTACTTCGGAACTCCGCCCATTTGAAAACGGACATGCAGAGGTCAATCGTCGTAGAGTCAATGGCATAGAACCTGCCGTGCAGTTCAAACTCGCTGGTGAGACGGCGGGACTGTGCCATGCCCACCATGTAGAAGGCAAACTCCTCAAAGATGCGGTGATCCCTGAGAGAACTAGCCTTGGAGAGCACCTGTCTGTTGATGGGCTGAGTGCCAAAGCCGAGATGTTTGGATTTCCTGCCATGAGCAGTCGTTATATCTGTAAGTTCCCTGAGGCTTCCACAGCCCATAAGTTGACCAAACATCAGAACCAGTATGTGATTCCAGTGAGACATAGCCCCCCCCCTTGGTTCTGTCGTAGTATTTGGCAACTATACGCCTGAACTGCTTCTGAGGGAGAAACTCAGTAATCTGTGCAAAAACGAATTTTCCAATATGCATATCTGCTACGATTTATATTCGAATGCAAAGGTAAGCATTTCAAAACCCGGACAGGGTATCGGAGAGATAAAATATTGTGCATGAAGCACTTATTTTTGAAATTAAATAATTTTAAGAGACACTAGTGATGAGAGTTATTTATTTTAGTTCCACTTTTTTTACTGATTGTGACTTCCCTTTGATAAGAGAATTACAGAGGAAGGGATTTGATGTAAGATATTTTTTTCCTTTAAATGGATATAACAATAAACAAGGTTTGCTTGATTTAAAAACGATAAAACATAAAAAAGGAATATACAAAGCTTCTGAATATCCAGAATTGGGTGTATATAAGGATTATATTGATTTAAATAAGGTTTATATCATAAACGATCCCCATGGTGGAAGTTTGTGGAAGCACAAATTATTTTGGATTTATGTTTATGTTAGAATTCTTTTGATGTTTCCCAAGGTGTTCCATTTTACTTGGCAACTATTTGGTTATATAAGTTATTTGTATTATTTGCCTTGCAAGAAAGTGATGACAGTTCATGATCCTTTATTGCATTCGCATTTAACAGCACAAGAAAGAGAGTTGCAGGAAAAGGAGCGAAGGATAGCTTTTAGTCATACTGATAGATATGTTTTGTTAAGCAATGTTTTAACAGAACAATTTAAAGAAAAATACTCTATACCCATAGAAAAGATAACATTTGCTCGTATGGGAGAGTTTAATCATTTAAGATGTTTGAAAAACAGTAAAATGGAATTGCCAGAACAATATGTGCTTTTTTTTGGTCAGATATATTCGCATAAGGGGATAGAATATCTGTGTGAAGCTATGACAATGATACATAATCGTCATCCCCAAGTAAATCTTGTTATAGCAGGAAAAGGCGAATGGTATTTTGATATTTCAAAATATGAAAACTTGCCTTATATAACTTTGCGTAACGAGTACATAGCTATTTCAGATTTAGCATCATTATTGCAAGGTGCTTTATTTGCCGTATGTCCTTATAAAGATGCTACGCAGAGTGGGGTGGTACAAACTGCTTTTTCGGCAAACTTGCCGTTGATAGTTACAAATGTAGGCGCACTTCCTGCTGCTGTTAAGGATGATGTATATGGTCGTGTTGTGCCTCCATGTGATTCTGCAAGTCTAGCGGATGCTATGGACGATTTGTTGACTAATATGAATAAACTGGAACGTTATCGAGATAATATAGATAGGTTGTGGCATCCTGCGATGGAATGGGGATCAATTGCTGATATTTACATTAGGACGTGGCGTGAAGTATAAAAATATGAAAAAGTGGCACTTTATAAAATAATGGCTAAGTGAAAAGATTTATCATGCAGTCATAAACATACAGAAGGAGCGGGATGAGCAGAAATTATCTCATATTACCTCCATGATGAAGAGAATAGGGGAGAATGTGTCTATTAGGACTGATGCTTTCTTCCATGGTATGGAATATATGGAGATTGGTGATAATTCCTATTTTGGAAAGAATGCATGGGTAGAGGCTATAGAAAATTATCAAGGGCAGACATTTCAACCACACCTTGTGATAGGTAAAAACTTCATTATGCAGTATAACTGCCATATCGGGTGTATTGAGAGCATAGAGATAGGTGATGGTGTGCTGCTTGGCAGTAAGGTATATATCACAGACCATTTCCATGGTAATATCACGAAAGATGATATTGATGTTCCTCCAGCACAACGTCCACTATCAAGTAAGCCTGTAAAGATAGGCAATAACGTGTGGATAGGTGACAATGTCACAATCTTGCCAGGGGTCAACCTAGGCAATAACGTCATTGTAGGAGCAAATGCTGTAGTCACAAAATCTTTCCCCAACAATGCTGTCATCGCTGGCTGTCCAGCCAAGTTGATGAAGCGGTTAGGGGAGGAATAAAATAGACATAGTAGTTTTAAGGAAATGAAACGGTGAAGATGACAATAAACATTAGATAAAATAGGCTATACTTTTATCTGCAGAAGCAGCCCTTCTGCATGCAGAGGCAGCCCTTTTAGCGCTAAAAGCATTGCTTTTACCTTCTCAGCAGAAAAATGTCTAATTTCTAATTTTTAATTACTAATTTCACGAAAAACTTCAAGTTTTTTGTGGGAAACCTCACAAAGGTCACTTGATATCCTCTCACCCCAGTGTTTATGCGACTTCGCGATAGTGACCTCTTTTCGAGAAAGGTCACTTAGAGGTCACTATAGAGGTCACTACGTAGGTCACTATATTATAAAAGAATTACTGCACACTAATTAATTTCTAATTCCTAATTCCTAATTAATAATTAAGGTGAGGTACAAAGTGACCTCTAAGTGAGGTATCTCAAAGAAAGGTCACTATCTTCAGCCCAGTATTCATGCGCTTTCCGAGCGGTTTAGTGACCTAAGGAGGTTATTTTTGAAAATTCTTCATTTTTTCTCAGTTGCAATAGACAGGAGGAGGGGAAAAGAAAATAGATAGATGTGAAACAAAATGGAGAGCATATAATAGTATGACAGAACTATCAAAAAAAGAACATAGCGAGCAGATGGCAGACATGAAGTCGTTTGACGAACAGATGCCGTGCGTCGGAATATTCTGGTATGACCTTGATGAGCAAGTGCTCTTCGGAGTACGTAAGAAGGAGCTTACTCCCCGGATGGTGGAGGAAGCAGCAGAAAAGGGCAAACCATTCATCAACTATCCACAGTTGCACAGGCAGGTGTGGGCAAAGGAATATTTTCGTGCGCAGGCGAAACATCTGGATACTAAGTTCAAGGGAGACTACACGCAGGTGCCCCGTGGACGAGTAGCATGGATCATTGATAAATTCATTGTGTTAGTTGGCAAATGGGCAGAGCCCATCCAAGACCAGTTGACGGAGTTGTTAGAGCAGGAGTTTTCCTTACCATACTTCGAATTTGTCTATGATGAGCATTGGGATTTAGGACATGGCTGGAGTGGAGATATGCCAAAGTAAGAGCATCGAGAACTATGAATTAACTACAACAAGGACAACAGAGGATATATGGCAACTCCTAAATACACATTTTTACTCCCTGCATTCAAGGGGAAGTATTTAGATAAAGAGTGAAATATAAAGAAAAGATTAATTGTATATAATGACACAGATAAAAAAAATCATTACAGCTCGCGCTTATGAAACATGGCCAAGTTTTGATCTTGTATATGAGTGGGAGGATATAATGACAGAGTATCTTAATGCTCCGCTTTTACATGAGAAGATTTTGAATAGAAATAGACTTTGTTCCCATCTTCCCCCTACATTTCAAGATGTCTCTTTTGTTAAAACATTACTATCATGCATATTAAGTAATAAAGTAGTTTTTCTATATGAGATGGGTATCAATGATAGGAAGCCGCATCATAACAATCCATATATTGTTCCATGTATAATAGATTTCTTTCTTAAAGAAAAAGAAGAACTTATTGAGTTTTACTTGAAGTATAGTAAAAACAGAGTGGTTCTTATATCAAGTCGTGAAGTATATGATTTTTTGAGAAGTGTTAATTGTCCAATAAATATTAAGCATCTTCCACTAAGTATTTCTGATAGATATAAAATTCATTCATCAACACATTATGAGAAATGCTATGATGTAGCCTTAATGGGACGTCAAAATCCTGTCTTAGAACAATATGTTAAACGGTATGCTTTAACTCATCCGAATTTTGTATATGTGTATAGAATACTTAAAGATGGTGTTTTTAATTATTATACGTCAGATGGAAAAACTATAGGAAACATAAGGACACGTGAGCAATATATGAATTTGATGAGGCAGTCGCGTGTAGGGCTATATTCCACTCCAGGTATAGATGGTGGTGAATCTCGTACAAATGGATTTAATCAGGTTACTCCACGTTTCCTTGAATTAATAGCAAGTGGCTGTCATATCATTGCTCGTTATAAGAAAAACTCTGACACAGATTATTACGAAATAGATAAATTTTCTCAATCGGTTTCATCGTATGGAGAATTTGAGAGTCTCATGGATAATGCATTGAAAAAAGATGTGGATATGGAAATGTATTCAAATTATTTATCAAAGCATTATACATCGGTTCGTTGCGAAGAATTAAAACAAATAATAGAACATATATGAAAATAGCAATTATTGGTGCGGGTATTTCTGGGTTGACCATAGCAAATCAGCTTTGTGGCAAACACCAAGTTGATGTATATGAAAAAGAACTGACTCCAGGTGGATTGATTAGATGTAATAGAGTAGAAGGTAGCTTATTTCATACTTGCGGAGGTCATGTGTTTAATAGCAAACGTCAGGATATACTTGATTGGTTTTGGAATCATTTTGAGCGTGAGAAGGAATTCGTAAAAGCTACACGTAATTCTGTGGTACACCTTAATGAAAAGTATATACCTTATCCGATAGAAAATCATATTTACCAGCTGAGTGATGAGATTCAAAAGAAATGTATTGCAGATTTTCTGCTGATGGCAAAAAAAGGAGAAGCATTGCCGTCGAATTTTGAAGAATTTCTTACTTATAGATTTGGGGAGACATTATATTCTATATACTTTCAACCCTATAACGAAAAAGTGTGGCGTAAGAATTTAAAAACAGTTCCGCTTTCATGGCTTGAAGGAAAGTTGCCGATGCCAACAGTAGACGAAATAATATATAACAATATTAACCATGTTAAAGAGAAAACCTTTGTGCATTCGTCTTTCTGGTACGAAAAGAATAACGGTTCGCAACACATTGCTGATACAATGGCAAAGAATCTAAATGTTCAATATGGTTTCGATGTGACTGAAATAGAACATAAAGGTAATGGTTGGATTATTGATGGAAAAACATATGAGCTTGTTTTCTTCTGCGGAAATATAAAAGATATGGTTAAGATGGTGAGAGGGGTTGATGTAAAAAGTTATATTGATTCTGTTGAAAAATTAGACTCACATGGTACCACTTCTGTTTTTTGTGAAATAGATAAAAATCCATATAGTTGGATTTATTTGCCAAATAAAGAATACGAAGCGCATCGCATAATATGCACAGGAAATTTTACAGAGAATAACAATAGTAAAACCTTACCTGATAATCGTATAACAGGCACAGTTGAGTTTACTGATGAAATTTCAACAACAGATATTATTGGAAACTTGAAAAAGATGCCTCTAAATCCTAAATACATTACTCATAAATATAATCGATACACTTATCCAATACAAGATGCCAAAACTCGCGAGTTGATACATAATATGAAAGAACAGCTTGCTCCTATGGGTTTCTTTTTTACAGGAAGATTTGCAGACTGGGAATATTACAATATGGATGTAGCTATAGGTGCAGCAATAAAAACTGTAGAAAAAGCTGAATCGATGTATATAAATTGAACATAATAATAGTTACTAATTAGTTATATAAACTCAATCATTCATGTCCAATCCAAAAGTTTCTGTAATAATACCGAATTATAATCATGCGAAGTATCTGGATCAGCGCATACAGAGTGTGTTGAATCAGACATATCAGGATTTTGAGATTATAATATTGGATGACTGTTCGCCAGATAATGGGGCGAGTAGGGCAGTTATAGAGAAATACCGTTCAAATCCTCATGTCAGCCATATAGTGTATAACGAGAAGAATTCGGGTTCTACATTCATTCAGTGGCAAAAGGGTTTCTCGCTTGCTAAGGGTGAAATAATGTGGATAGCTGAGAGTGATGACTGGTGTGAATTGAATTTCCTAGAAACTCTGATGCCATATTGGGAGAAATATCCTGATTGTAGTGTGATAGAAACCTCTTTGTGGGATGTTGATAGCGATGGAAATAAGATTTATCCTGAAAAGTATTATTCTGGTGAAACCATTCATACGGATGGGAAAGAATTTATTAAATGGAATCTTATACAAAGCAATTTTTATATACCGAATGCCAGTGCTGTAACTTTTCGTAAGGATATAGCAATGTCCCTTCCCTCAGACTATATGGAATATAAGGCTGCTGGTGACCGTCTTTTTTGGATATATATGTTGGAAAGGGGGAATATGTGTAAGGTATATAAACCATTGAGTTATTTTAGACAGCATGCTGTTAAGGTTACTCAGAAGAAAGAACGTGACGGAACACAGGGTAGAGAGAATTATAAGATAAACCAATATCTGAAAAGGCAAGGCTATATAAAAGGTTTAATAGCGGTTGAAGCATTTAAGTATTATTGGAACAATTTTATGACATCACAATATGACTCAGAGGAGGTACGTCAGGAACTCCTTCATCTATGGTTTCCTTGGTGGCAAAGAACATTGCTTTACAGAGCATATATTGATGCATACTATATTATATACGGCGAGTTGTACAAACTCAAACATAAAATGTTAGATAAATGAATATACTCTTATCAACAGATAATAACTATGCAATGCCTACAGGGGTTCTGATGACTTCGATAGGTGAGAATAACAGTTGTAGTATTAACTACTATGTAATAGTTGATGAAAGATTTTCCAACGAGAACAGAGAATCTCTTATGCGTATTGCAGAGAGATATAACGACACTATATCATTCTATACAATAACTCCAGAGGAAACGAAGGATTTTCCTGTAAAGAAAGATTATCAACCATCGCATATCACAAAGGCTGCATACTATCGCCTTTTCGTCGCAGATATTTTGCCATCTGATATGGAAAAGGTTTTGTATCTGGATTGTGATATGGTGGTAAGGCATAGTATAGAAGAACTGTGGAGTTGGGATATTAGTGAATATGCAATAGGAGTTGTTCGTGATTGTGACGAATTCTCTGAATCTAAGGACAACAGATTGCCGTATCCAATGCAAGAAGGTTATTTTAATTCAGGTATGTTGTTAATTAACCTAGACTATTGGAGAAAAAACAAATGTTACGACATGTTTGAAGATTTTGCTCGAAAGAATAGTGAGTTACTAATATATCATGATCAAGATATCTTGAATGCGACGTTGTGGGACAAAAAGAAGTGGTTACCTTTGACTTACAACTTTCAGAGTAGTTTTATTCATAAAGCTGAATATCGGAATAATTATGAGAGAATAGAGGATGAAATCAAGGCTACGAAATATGATCCAACCATTATTCATTACGTTGCAAATACGAAACCTTGGAAAATAGATTGTCCGATGGGATATAGGGTAGCATGGAGATATTATTGGAGAAAAACGGAATGGAGTAAGCAAGGACTAATGGGGGATAAACCTAAAACGCTGAAGGATTGTATTAAGAATTTCTTATTTAGAAATGAATTATACTTCCCAAAGGCAAGATACGAAAAAATTATATTAAAAAAGTAGTTTAAATCATGAAAGAAATAGCTCCATTACAGGAATGCTTTGGCATAGATATATCAATACAGGATTCTAAGCCGCTGATAGACCCTGACAAGAAAACGATATTCCGACTAAAGACAGGTTCACGTTTTACTATTGACAATCCAGTCAAGATAGATGCAGACCCTTTCTTGTTTGTGCATAAGGGATGGCTTTTCCTGTTTTATGAGGACTTGCACTATTATAGTCATGGTGGTAACATCGCGATGGTAAAGACAAATGATCTGGTTCATTGGACAAAGCCAGTAAACATTCTTGATGATAATTACCACTATTCATTTCCTTTCATCTTTGAGGATGAGGGGAATGTGTATATGATTCCTGAAACAGGTTGTAATAATACAGTACGTCTGTATAAGGCTGATAATGATAATCTCGACAGTTTTTCTCTCGTAACCAACATCTTCGAACAGCCAGAGAGACCGAAAGGAATAATATATAATTTTTGCGATAACGTGCTGTATAAGAGAGAAGGAGTGTATTACTTGTTTACCTCTACTTGGGATGGCACAGCATATAGACTGGAGCTATACACCTCTAATAAGTTGGATGGACAGTACAAGGCTCATCCTTGTTCTCCTATTCGTTATGACAACAAATATGGCAGGAATGGTGGTCCGTTGATAGAGCACGATGGTAAGTTGTTCCGTGTAGCACAGGATTGTGAAAAAACGTATGGGGGAGATATCCATTTACTTGAGATAGAAGAGATGACTCCGATGATGTACATGGAAAAAGTGTATAAGGAGAACTTGATACCGAAGGAGCAACCTTACTACAAAGACGGAGGTCACCAACTGAGTTTTGCAGAATTTAAGGGTAAGACAATTATTGCGACAGACGCAAAGAATTACCGCAGGTTCTATTTGCTCAAGGGCTGGCATAAACTGTTGCGAGGTCTGAAATTGTCAGAATATTGATGAAGACAATTCTTTGGTTATACAGCAAACCGTTAAACCCTGAGGCTGGTGGCACAGAACGCATTACCAGTCTGGTGCAGCGTGGATTGACTAAGGCTGGGTATCACTGTATGGATATCCTTGAACTTGATGTAAGCAAGCATCAGGCTGTATATCATGCCAAAGAAATAGAGGATATATATGCTTTCCTCAAAGAAAATAACGTCGATGTAGTCATAAATCAATGGGGACAACTACCAGATTTCCTGCGCTATTTCCTCGATAACGGTGGCAAGCGTTGGCATGAGGAAGGAGGAAAGATAATCTCTTGTCTGCATTTCCATCCTGCACCACCTTCATTATATCACAATTTTGCTATAAAACCAGTAAAGACCTTGCACGATTACTATGTTATGGCGAAGGCGAGGTTGTTTGCAGACTATTTCGCTAAGCAAGACCAAAAACGCGTAGGGCAGGCATATCGTTGGGTATATGACCATTCGGATGCTTTTGTTATGCTCTCAGAGAGCTTTAGAGAGTATATAGTAAAGGCGATGGGAGTTAGTGATGATTCAAAACTTGTTGCTATTAATAATCCGTTGACTTTTGAAAATGTCTCAGATGAGAGCATATATCAGCAAAAAGAAAATGTGATACTTGTAGTCTGCAGGATGTATGAGTGGCATAAGCGCATATCCATTTGTCTCAAGGCGTGGAAGGAACTATCAGTAAAGGCATCGATGCAAGACTGGCGCATGGTTATAGTGGGTACAGGCGAAGATTTGTCGATGTATCAGCAATATGTGGAGCAGCATAACATAAAGAATATCACGTTCGAGGGACAACAAAGTCCCGAACCATATTATGCAAAAGCAAAAATATTCCTTATGACATCAGAACGGGAAGGATGGGGACTGACAATTACAGAGGCGATGCAGCGAGGAGTAGTACCTGTAGCGTTAGACACCAGTTCTGCCTTTCATGACGTTATAACTGACGGTGAGAACGGTTTCCTCGTCAAAGAGGGAGCGATAAAAGTTTTTGCATCTAAGATAGAGCAATTAGCAACTGATAAGAACTTATGGCTAAGAATGGCAGAAAATGCCCTTGCCTCAGCCAATCGTTTCAATTTAGATAAGATTACAAAAGACTGGGAAAAGATTCTATGATAATAGTACAACCCCTTGGAGGACTATGTAACCGAATGCGTGTTATCGTTGGTGCTATCTCTCTTGCTCAAATGATGAGGAAGCAATTGACGATAATTTGGACGCAAGATGCTACGCTAAATGCCCAGTTCTCAGATTTGTTTGAGCCGATACCATACAAGATGGTAGAATGCCAACTTGATTCATGGAGATATAAAGCCCTGTATCATTGGTATAAAGATGCAAAGCGTTGCATGATACTTGATGACCAATGGATATCCACCAATGCGAGGGGAAAAGACTATGAGGAATGGAGAGATAAGATAGAAAGAAAGAACTTGTTCTTACAAACTAATCTCGACATACTCTTTGAAGGTGATTATTCTCTATTAAAGCCACGAATGTCAGTAATAAAGGCATTGAATAGTGTAAAGTGTGACCATAACACAATAGGGTTACATATCCGTAGGACTGATAACGCAAATGCAGTGAAATATTCTCCAACCAGCCTTTTCTTTGCTAAAGTAGAAGAGGAACTAAAGGCTAATCCTCAAATGAAGTTCTATCTTGCTACAGATGACCCCAGTGAAGAAAAAGCTTTTATTGAGAAGTTTGGGGAAAGTGTCTTGATATACCGTAAGCACAGCCTTGACCGCAACAATCCCATTGCTATAAAGGATGCTTTGGTGGATTTATATAATCTGTCCCATTGCCGTAAGATATATGGCAGTTACTGGTCATCATTCTCTGACACTGCAGCCCTGTGGAGTGGGATAGAGAAAATAGAAGTAAATAATAATATTAAGATAAAAACAGATTGAATTATGAACAATGAAGTAGTTTATCAAAGTAAGGTTGTGCAGCATAAAAGAATGCTGTTTATATTTTGTAGTGTAGTGATATCACTATTTATAAGATATTTGGGGAAAGACTTTGTTTCTGGTGATATGAAGGTAGCCCTTTTGCCATGGTTTGAAGATGTAGCAAAGAATGGTGGCATCAAAAGATTGTCTTACACTCTCGGAGATTATCCGTTATCTTATGACACATTAATAGCATTGCTTTCATATATAAATTTCAAACCATTATATTTGATAAAGTTGTCATCAATGTTATTTGATTATATATTAGCAGTGTTGGTAGCTTTAGTCGTAAAAGATTATTATAAGAGGTACAGTGCAGGTTATGATAAAAAGTTAATCCCGATTTATTATTGGGCTTTTACTATTACGTTGTTGGTTCCGACAGTTTTTGTCAATTCATCATATTGGGGACAGTGTGACGCAATGTATGCTTCATATTGTCTTGGAACCTTGGTATGTGTGAGAAAGAAACTATATGTTTGGGCTGCAATTAGTTTAGGATTTGCTTTTGCATGTAAATTACAATCCATTTTTATTATACCTTTCCTTTTTGCATATATTCTTAAAACAAAGGAATACAAGGTGTTTTTGTATCTCCCAGTGGCAGTGCTTTCATTCTGGTTGACAGGAATCTTTGCTTATATACAAGGAAGAGACCTGTTCACGGCTTTCGATATATATATTATGCAATCAGGATTATATCAAGAAATGTATCTTAATTTTGCAAGTTTTTGGGGGATTTTTGGCAAATACACATTAGATTATTCGATATGGAGCAAACCTGCTATAATTCTTGCGATAGTAACTTGTATTGCAGGCTTGATTCACTATATTAAATCTCCAAAATATATTGATACAAGTTCCTATTATGCCTTCGCTGCGTGGTCAGTGTGGACTGTAGTACTATTATTGCCTTCAATGCATGAAAGATACGCATTTATGGCAGATATTTTACTTGTAATATTGAGTTTTATGAATTATAGATATATACCATTTGCAGTACTGTCTGTATGTATGAGCCTGTGGTGTTATTGCCTATACTTTTTTGGTTGGGATCCACCTCATGGTCATCCGATTCAATCATTTATCTATACAGTTATATATATAAGTTTTACATATACAATGCTGAAAGAACAACGTAAGTTGCAAAATAAATAAATATAGAATGAATAGGCTTGCTATTGTAGTACCTTGCTATTTTGAGCAAGAGGTACTGCCAGAAACGACAAAACGTTTGACGGAACTATTAGACCGTTTGATAAAAGAAGAATTGGTTTCTCCTGAAAGTTATGTGCTATATGTAAACGATGGATCAACGGATAAAACATGGTCGTTGATAAGCCAGTTCCACTCATCAAACAAATATATAAATGGCGTAAACCTTGCAGGAAATGTCGGTCACCAGAATGCTCTTCTTGCTGGACTATCTATAGCGGTGGAGCATTGCGATATTGCTGTAACGATAGATGCTGACCTACAGGATGACGTTAACGCCATACGTGAGATGATAAAGAAATACAATGAGGGTAATGATATCGTATATGGTGTCAGAGCATCGCGTAAGTCTGACACATGGTTTAAGCGTACCACAGCGCAAAGTTTTTATAGGTTGATGAACTCTATGGGGGTGAAATCGGTATATAACCACGCTGATTTCAGACTTATGAGTAAGAGAGCACTGGAATATCTGTTGCAATTCCGCGAGCGTAATATATTTCTTCGTGGCATAGTACCGTTAGTGGGATATAAAACCGATAAAGTGTATTTTGATAGAGCAGAGCGCTTTGCGGGTGAGAGTAAATACCCACTTTCCAAGATGTTGGCATTTGCCTTTGATGGTATAACAAGTTTTTCTGTTAAGCCTGTTCACCTAATTATATATTTGGGAATGATATTTATTTGCATATCGTTAGGTATTTTTGCATGGGTTGTATGGTCAATGATAACAGGTCATATAGTGCAGGGATGGGCATCTATGATGCTTTCTATATGGTTCTGCTCCGGATGCCTTTTGATTGGCATGGGAGTTGTGGGAGAGTATATTGGCAAGATTTATATTGAGGTAAAGGATAGACCTCGATATAATATAGAACAAGTTTTAATGAGATAGAATTGTTAACGATGAAAGAACTGGTAAGTAAGGTAGGCAATTTGGGAGCGTACGCTGTTGCTTCGTTCCTATTACTGTGTTTGTTGTTGGGTTTAGTAAAATATACCTTGCCACAATCACCAATAGTATTGCTATTTTCTGCTATAATGTTTGGTGCGCTATGGTATGTGAGAAAAACCGGGAAATCTGTAAGCGTTAATAACGGACTGTTTTGGGCAGTTGTGGCTGTACTGTTAGTCTTGACTTTTTGCGTAGAGGCATATATATTAAACTATATGCCATTTGAATGGGCTACCGATCCTAAGTTATGTAAAGAGCAAGCAGAATATATGCTCACGACATGGTCGCTTAAGCCAGAGTTGGCAGATTATTACTATATGTATCCTCATAATATTAATATTCTGGTTATTCTTGGAATGCTGCTCGGTGTACTCGGTGATTATACTTATGTTATATATGTATTTTTGTTGTGGGTGAATTTATCTTCACTTTTAGCTTGTCTTACAATTAGAAATCTTACTGGTAATAATGGAGTCAGTATCTTAGTTCTCTTATTGCTGCAGGTATTTTGCATATTCACGACTCGTACATATATGCCATATACTTCAAACCTCGCATTGTTGTTCCCAATACTGATGATATATCTATACACAACAAAGTTGAGTGTAACAAAGAAAGCAATACTAATTCCACTTATTGCAGCATTGGGGTGGCAGGCAAAACTGACATCATTGATAGCCTTTATTGCTATAGCGGCTATTGAGGCTATTCGTTATATGATGAATCGTAAGTTATATACGAAGAAAGAAGTAGGTTTCGCAATAGCTTCAACAATATTATCATTTATTTTGTGTGCAGGATTAAAGACTATTGCTTGGAATAGTTTAAATTACCAACAAGACGATAACAGATATAAAACTTTTGCATATTATCTGTTCATAGGTCAGAACACTCAGTCAGGAGGACAATGGGATGCAGAATATGTGAACAGAGGAGACTTGACCGCTCCAAGCAAAGAGCGCAATGCTTATTATTATTCAGAAGCGAAACGTGATTTCATGGAACGAGGTATCATGGGTAATATCAAATTTTACACTGCAAAGACCGCAATTTGTTGGGGATGTACTACCATGGATTATACAAGGTTTGATGGTAAAGAGAATAAATGTGTGTTTACGCTCCGCCATTGTATATGGTTTTTTGTCTATTTTTGTGCTATGCTTTCTGTATTTATTTGTCGCAAAAGATATAACCTTGCTATGTTATTGACATTGACAGGATTGATGATTTATCAGTTTTTGGCTGAAGGTTCATTTACTTTTGTGATAATGTTCTCACCAATAATATTCGCTATGGCAGGAATATTTATAGATTTACTCCTTAGAAAAGTAAAAAAATGAAAAAGGTTTCCATACTGATTCCTTGTTATAATGAGGGGAAGTCCCTTCCATTGCTATACCCGGAATTAAAAAAACTGATGGATAGTCAGAAAGAGTACGAGTGGGAGGTCCTCTTCGTCAATGATGGCAGCAAGGATAATACAATTAGCATTATCAAAAGTTTAAGAGAAACGGACGAACGTGTATCATATGTTGACCTTACGCGCAATTTTGGTAAGGAGAATGCTATGCTTGCAGGTATTGATTACGTAACAGGTGACTGTACGGTAATTATAGATGCAGATTTGCAAGATCCGCCATCGCTTATTCCAGAGATGCTGAAGTATTGGGAGGAAGGCTACCAGGATGTTTATGCAAAACGCGCGAACAGAGGGCAGGAGTCATGGTTAAGAAAACAATTGTCTTTATTGTTCTATAGAATATTGGATAAAGCGACTCGCTTCGATGTTCTTCAAAATGTAGGTGATTTCCGTCTCCTTGACCGTCAGTGTATAAATGCCCTCAGACAATTACGTGAGTCAGAGCGTTATACCAAGGGATTGTTCTGTTGGATAGGATACAAAAAGAAGGAAATAGTATTTGACAGGGGAGATAGAGTGGCAGGCGAAAGTAAATGGAGTTTCTGGAGCCTTCTTAATCTTGCTATCGAGGGTATAACAAGTTTTACGACTTATCCTTTAAGATTTGCAACGATAATAGGTTTTCTGATAGCGCTTTGTGCATTTATATATGCATTGTATTTTATAACAAAGACCTTGATATACGGAGATCCTGTGCAAGGCTTTACCACACTGATTGTAATAATCTTGTTTATGGGAGGAATACAACTAATAACCATAGGCATACTTGGTGAGTATATTGGCAGAATTTTCAATGAAACAAAGAATAGGCCAACGTATATAGCGAATGAATACAATAATAAAAAGATTTAATTTTCATTTTAAATAGAAAATGAACGCCCCCAAAGTTTCAATAATCATTCCTGTATATAATGCAGAGACATTCATTGCCGACTGCATTAACTCGGTACTTGCCCAAACGGAGCAGGATTGGGAGTTGATATTGGTGGATGATTGCTCGAAAGATAATACTTTGGAGATAATTCAAAGTATTATCAACGGGGACGTTAACGGGAACGGGAATTTTTTTCTCTTGAGACAGGAACGTAATCAGGGACCATCCGCTGCGAGGAATAGGGGAATACGTGAAGCGAAAGGGGAGTATGTGTTTTTCCTTGATGCTGATGATACTATTACGCCTGACTGCATAGAATTGCTGTATGAATTGGCAAAGCAGCATGATGTGGATTATGTGCAAGGGAAGTACCAATCTTCGTGTCTGCACGAAGGTTGGGAGGTTCAAAAAGTTCAAGAGGTTCAAGACGCTTCGCTAGTTCAAAAGAGGGAATTACCTTCGGCCCTGAGTGATAGGAGAGAAATCAAGAGGCTGTTGCTGAATCATAACAAGATACAGTTTACTCCGCATAATAGGCTGGTGAGGAGGCAGATGATAATAGATAACAATCTATTCTTCAATGAGGAGATAAAGGTGAGGGAGGACTTCCTCTGGATGACGTTTGTAGCGAAATATGTCAAGAGATTTGCCTCTTGTGATAAGCCTACGTATATTAGGGGGTATAATGAAGACTCTCTGACTAATAATATCAATAAGGAACGTGAGATAGCAGGCTATCGTTTTCTGATAGAGACTATGGTAGCAAATTATGATAGGTTTCAGTTGGGTTATCAGAAAGAACTTGCACTTGAAGCTTTGATGATGGCACTTAAGGCTGGGTATTATCATAATGAGGCTGAGCGTCAGCACCTTATCGAGGAGGTAATGTCGAAGAATAACTGTATAGAGAACATATTGTTGAAGTTATACCTCAGAACGTACAACCCTAAAGTTCTGCACTTACTCGTTAGAATATATAAACGATAAATGCCACGGATAAAGTAAAAAAGAAATGAAAATGCAGTACACACCTATAGCATTATTTACATATAACAGGGCTGATCACACCAAGCAGGCGGTGGAGTCGCTACTGAAAAATGCAGAAGCGAAAGACTCTGACCTATTCATCTTCTCTGATGGTCCGAAAAATGAAAAAGCGGTCGAGGGAGTGAAAAAGAATAGAGAGTATATCAAGACCCTAAAGGACGGGAACGGGAACTTTAGGTCTGTAACTATTATTGAGAGGGAGAAGAATTGGGGATTGGCGAATAGTCTTATTGCTGGTATTACGGAGATTGTGAATAAATATGGCAGGGTGATAGTGGTGGAGGATGACCTGATTCTCTCGCCTTATTTCCTACAATTTATGAATGAGGCTTTGGAGAAGTATAAGGATGAGGATAAGGTGGCAAGTATCTCTGCTTTTCTAAATCCGATAGACAGCAAAGCCCCGGAAACTTTCTTCTTACGTTATTTCGCCTGTTGGGGATGGGCTACGTGGAAGCGTGGTTGGGATATCCTCATCAATGATGACAGAGTGTTGTTAAAACGCTTGCGTTGGAAGAAAAATGACTTTAATATTGGTGGCGCAGGACCATTCTATGGCATATTGTATTGCGACAAGGTTGGCTTGAATGATTCTTGGGCAGTAAGATTCTATGCTTCACAATTCCTTGCTGGTAAGTTGCAACTATTCCCAGGAAGGACTATGGCGATACAAACAGGAATGGATGGTACGGGTACACATAGTGGTGAAGGTGATATGAATTATTGTAATATGAAGGTCAGTGACAGGCCAATAGAATTACGAGATGTCATAATAGAAGAAGATAAAGAAATGTATGATGCCTTTTCTCGTTTTTATGGTAAAGGAAAAAAGAAAACCATTAAAACAGAATGGGAACGTATCAAATCATTTATTAGAAGATTAATAGGTATAGATTACAGATAGAAATGCGAGTATTGTTTTTTGCCACAAATAGTTCAAACTATAAAGTTGATGTTCAAACTGGTGGTATAGGTTATAATGGTGGAGGCTGGATGTCATCTCTGCAATGTGAAATGGATAAGCAAGAAGATATAATTCTGGGTATCTCATTTTGTATGGATGGGCAACCAGCAAAGGTAGAACAAGAAAATATTACATACTATCCAGTTCCATTCCATGTTAAGAGTAAGAAAGATAAGATCATTGACCTGATTTGTTATAATGATGTTACTCGTGACGAAATCCTTTGGTATCACTATATAAATCATTTCAAGAGAGTGATAGAGGATTTCAAACCTGATGTGATAGAAGTGTTTGGTTCAGAACTATATACAGGATTGGGAGCTGTTGCGGCAAAAGAAATGAATGTACCATGTGTACTGCACCTGCAGGGAATTCTCTCTCTATATATACATACATTCCTGCCGACAGGCATCTCCAGAAGTAGTTTTATAATGAAGGATGGTCTGAAAGGGGCTTACTCAAACTTTCAATTGTTGACATATTGGAAACGTAGTTGTAACAGGGAGAAAGCAATATTGAAGGCGGTTAATCATGTGATAGGTAGGACAGAATGGGACAGACATGCACTTGAGGTGTTGAATCCTCAGGCTAAATATCACTGGGGAGGAGAGATATTACGTTCTTGTTTCTATGAGAAAGGTGAGCGTAAGATTCCAACCAAACCAGTTATAACAACTACGAGCTCTGGCGCATCATATAAGGGTTTTGATATTGTACTAAAAACTGCTGATATATTGAAGAATGAATGCGGTTTGGATTTTGAATGGAATGTATATGGCAACGTAGAACCAACATTCTTTGAAAAATTAACAGGGATAAATCATAAGGATGTCAATGTAATCCTAAAAGGAGTGGCATTCGCCGAGCAACTGCGTGAGGAGATGTTACAGAGTACATTATATTTCCAACCATCATACGTAGAAAATAGTCCAAATAGTGTAGCTGAAGCTCAAATGTTAGGTTTACCTATTGTGGCAACGAATGTTGGAGGAACCTCGTCTATGGTAGAACATGGGGAAACAGGTTTTTTGTTTCCTGCTACAGACCCATATATGGCTGCATATTATGTCAGGTGTCTTATGCAAGACAACAATGAGAATATTGCAATGGGTAAAAAAGGGCAAACAGTCGCAAGACAACGTCATGATAGGGATGCTATCGTAAAAAAATTGATAGAAACATACAAAAAAGTGATCGCTGGTGCTAAATAACATATTACTCAAAATATTCAACTTGCCTATAATAATAAGTACCAGATTCTATCCTCGTTTTAATCATCTTTTTTAGGTTGACCGGCAGATTGTATTGAGGTAGGTAATCCGTGTAGAGTGATAAGGAAAATATAATAAATTTGATGAAAATAGTAAAGGCAGTAGTGCCATACATATACTAAGCAGATTCCGAAAATCTTATAATAATTTTGGATTTTTGCAGAATAAAGAAGCACGCTTGCAGAGTCAGATATAAAAAACAGTCGATGTTGCTTCTGCGAAGAGACTGAAATTGTTTAAGAAGGAACCAAAAGGGTCAACGAAGTCAATAAAAAATAGAGAAAAACTTGCAAGTTTAAAGTAAACTTTATAATTTTGTGGCAAAATTTTAAAGTAAACATTATAAAATGTGCAGGTATGAGTATATCAAAGGATATTATAAGACGTTGTTTACGTGATAAGCGTGAAGAAATAGAATCGGCTACCGTAATTAGTCGTTCGTTAGATTTTGAAGAGAATGGTAACTACGTAATGGTAGGGTTAAGGCATGTGGGCAAGTCCTATCTGTTATATCAGAGAGTTAAGCAATTGCTAGCATCTGGGCACGGATGGGATGAAATATTATTTGTGGATTTTGATGATGAACGTCTTGCTGAGTTTGAAACCAGCGACTTTAATACTTTGCTTGAAGTACACTTAGAGGATAATGGTAAACGTCCATATGTGTTTTTGGATGAAATACAAAACATTCCGTCATGGGAAAAATTTGCAAGAAGGCTGGCAAATGAGAAATATCATGTGTATGTGACAGGTAGTAATGCAAAAATGCTGAGTAAAGATGTGGCTACTACATTGGGTGGGAGATTCTTCATAATAGATGTGTATCCATATTCTTTTAGGGAATATCTGACAGCTTCTGGAATGATACTTTCATCTGGTTGGATTTATTCAACGAGTGAAAAAAGCGAGGTGTTGAGAAAATTCAGGGATTATTTCTATTATGGAGGATTGCCGGAAATCCCCAATTTCCGACAGAAGAGGACGATGCTATCCAGTCTGTATCAAAAGATTTATCTTGGTGATATATGTCATAGAAATTGTATAAGGAATTCGAGGGTGCTGAATATACTGATAAAAAAACTTGCAGAAAGTGTTAAGCAGCCCATATCATTCAACAGACTGAAGAATGTAATCGTATCAACGGGAGCTCAGACGACGATACCCACAGTAATGGATTATACTTCATACGCGGAAGATAGCTGGCTCGTAATACCGATAGAAAATGAGTTGGCAAAGTTGGCGGATAAGGAGTCAACGAAAAAGTATTATTTCATAGACAATGGATTGTTAGGGTTATTTCTAATAGATAGTGAAACCTCTCTGTTGGAGAATCTGGTTGCCATACAGCTATTTAGAAAATACGGAAAAGAGAATGTCAACTATTATAATGGTACCAGCGAAATAGACTTTGTTGTACCAGATGCAGAGGTTGCCATACAAGTATGTTATAGACTTGCGTCAGAGAATACCGTGAAGAGGGAGATGGCGCCATTAATTGCCTTTGGCAAAAAATATCAAGGCTGGAAATTGTATGTTGTATCGTATGATGAAGAAAAGGTCATAGAGAATGATACAGTTAAAATCCATGTCGTTCCTGTCTGGAAATGGTTGTTGGATGAAGAATGAAAACAGTTAAGGCAGTAGCGCCTTTTCTTGAAAAGCAGATAATATGGTATCTAAATATAAAATAGCTGTAATTATTCCTTATTTTGGGAAATGGCCAGTATGGTCAGATTTGTTTTTTTATTCTTGTATGCAGAATAGTGATATAGATTATTTCTTTTATACAGATTGTGGGATTCCTGAAATTGTAAAAAAAGATAATGCAAATAATTTACATTTCTCAACCACATCTTTTAGGGAATATTGTGATAAAGTGAGCTTGCGAATAAACTTAGATTTTCATCCTCAGAATGCATACAAGTTATGTGGTCTTAAACCTTTTTATGGTTATATTCACTATGAAGATATAAAAAACTTTGACTTTTGGGGGTTTGGCGATTTGGACTTGATCTATGGAAAGATTAGACATTTCTATACAGATGAAATATTAGAAAAATATGATTTGTTATCAACACATTCCGATAGGGTATCAGGACATTTCTTTTTAATGAGGAATAATGAATATTACAGAAAAATGTGTTTTCAACTTCCTCAGTGGGAAGAAAAACTATGTTCGGAAAAAATGATAGGCTTGGACGAGGGAGAATTGACGGTAAAGTTGAGACCATATTCGCCTGCTTTCTTTTTACTAAGAAGAACTGTACGAAGGGTGTTAAAGTGGAAAAAGGAGGCTATATTCTTTAACCGAGTGATGGGTTGTTTAAATAGATTACTTGGGAAATATACAAAACAGTATTTCGTAGAACAATATACAACCCCAATTCTGTATGACGAAATGACTGGATGGGAAGAACCTAACACCGATTGGATATATAAGGATGGCATGATTATAAATATGGCTACAGGAAAAGAATATATCTATTTCCATTTCATGTCATATAAGAAAAATATGTATTATTCAAGGTCTTGTTGGAAAGATGATTTTTATCATCTTGATGGTGAGCACTTCAATAATATAAAGATTGGGAAGAACGGTTTCGATTATCTTGAGACGAATGAAAAAGATTAAAGCGGTTAGACCTTATATATATCCTAAAGGCGTAAACTTTAAAGAAGCTCCTTATAAGGCATGGATATCAGCGAAAGGAAGTAAAGCATGTCCGTTCTATCCTTGGAGAATTTTTCATAAGTTTATTTTTAATTATGATTTCCCGGATTTGTTGAATGATAATGAGGCGAGACTAAGATTCGTAGATCCACAAAATATATTGTTTGAAGCCTTTCCGGATTATTTTTTACATGAGATAGTTCCCATGATGTGGGATTGCTGGCCTCAGTTTCATACAAAAATGTTTATCTGGTTTAAGAAACATCATGTTAGGACTGCAATATTTTCATCTTCACAGGTAGCAGAATTATTCAAACAAAAAATACCAGATTTGAATGTTTTATGGTGTCCAGAGGCTGTCGATACAGAGAAATATAATAAGGGTATAGAACTTAATCAAAGAAAGATAGACGTCTTAGAATTAGGAAGAATTTCAGGGCTATTGGATAAGATAAACATAACTGATATAAATTATGTTTGTACAAAACGTGGGGACCGTATCATTTATTCGGAACAACAGTTGATAGAAATAATGAGTGGTTCTAAGATTTGTATCACTCTACCAAGGTCAATAACTCAACCAAGTGTGGCATGTAATATAGAGACGTTGACACAACGTTATTGGGAGTGTATGCTATCTCGTATGGTTATGCTGGGGCATGCACCAGAGGAACTGATCAATCTTATAGGATATAACCCAGTGGTGGAGTTGGATATAGAACATGCTACAGAGCAGGTGCAAGATATTCTTGCCCACATAGAGGATTACCAGTCGCTGGTTGATAAGAATCGTGAGACAGCCCTCAAGATGGGAGATTGGTCAGTAAGAATGCAAGAGGTAATGAAATGGCTGAAATACTGTGGCTATGAGGTTTAAGATACCACGGATTTCACTGATATACACAGATAGAATTTGTAAATTATTTTATTAGGAAAACATAATGTGATAAGGCTTCATTATTAAACTTATCTGTTTCCTAATATTTTGCTTTAAAAGATATGAGGATATTACATCTGGTGCCAGGCCTGATGACAGGCGGACAGGAAACAATGCTTATAAACATTGCGAATGAGCAGGTGAAAGAGCATGAGGTGATAGTGATGATAGTCAATAAGGATTATGATGAGAATCTGATAAGACTATTTGACAAGCGTGTGAAGATAGTTTGCATAAATCGTCCGCGTTCATCTAAGAATCCGTGGTATTTCCTGAAACTGAACCTGATGATATGGAAATTGCATCCATACGTGGTGCATTCTCATTATGAGAAACTGGTGATGTACATTATTAGGATAGGGTATAAGTTCGTTTATACGATTCATGATACAACCATATTAAAAAAAGATTTAGAGAGAAATTATAATACGGTTGCAATATCGATGTGTGTACAGAAGGATGTTATGGAGAGAACAAATCTTAAACCAGTTGTCATACATAATGGTATTAAAGTCGAGATTATAAAGCAATCTCCATGTGTGAAGGCTTTTACAAAAGATATACCATACAGAATTGTTCAGGTTAGTCGTTTGGATCACGAAAAGAAAGGTCAGCATGTTTTACTAAAAGCGTTGTCGATATTAAGGGGAAAAGGCTACCAAAATATAGAATTAGATTTAATAGGTGATGGTGATTCAAGGGAGTATCTGCAAAATTTGGCTAAAGAACTAAATTTGGATAAGGTATCTTTCCTTGGTACAAAACCTGTAGAATACATCAATGAGCATTTGTGCGAATATAATCTATTTGTGCAAGCATCTGTATTTGAGGGATTTGGTTTGACTGCTGCTGAAGCAATAGCTGCAAAAGTTCCTCTCCTTGTTTCAGACAATGAAGGTCCATTGGAAATAATAGAAAATGGAACGTATGGTTGGACTTTTGAAAATGGTAATGCTGAAGACTGTGCAGAAAAAATAAAAACCATCATGAAATGTAGTAAAGAAGACTTGCAAAAGCGTGTTGATGAGGCATGGATGCATGTTAATCAATATTTCAATGTTAAGACTACAGCATCAAACTACATAGATTTCTATAAGGAATGCGAATAATATATTGTTTGGACGAGATGAGTCACCCAGGCGGAATAGGTAGGGTGACATCTATAAAAGCCAACTGGTTTGCTGAGCGCGGACACGATGTGTGGGTAGTGACAGCAAATCAGTGTGGTGAGCAAGATTATTATGAATTGCATCCTTCAGTAAAGAGAAAAGATTTTGCAATAGGATTCCAATTAGGGATAGATAACGGTAATCTGTTGATGAAGTTTGTCCGCAAGATAGGGAAGATGCGCAAATATTGCAGAGAGCTGGAACAATTTATATATGAAGTGAAGCCAGATATAGTGGTATCTACTTTCACTAACGATTCTGATTTCTTGTATAAACTGAAGGATGGTAGCAAGAAGGTTTTGGAGTTTCACTTTAGTCATGAGGGCTTTAAGAGTCAGATGAAATATGGTCCACAGACGTTGAAAAACAAGCTGCTGCTGACATACCGCCTGAAAAAGCATGAACGTATAGCTAAGAAATATGATGCATTTGTGGTGCTTACACATGAAGATGCTGAGTCATGGAAGGGATATGATAATCTGCATGTGATAAATAACATGTTATCGTTTGAACCGCAGGAGATATCTACTTGCACGGAGAAGCGAGTTATTGCAGTGGGCAGGCTCGATTTCCAGAAAAAGTTTGACAGACTGGTGGAGATATGGGCTTTGGTAAACAAAGAGTGCCCAGAGTGGAGGTTGGACATATTCGGACAAGGACCTGATAAAGAAAGTCTGCTAAAACAGATTCATTCGTTAGGATTGAATAAGGTTATAACAATTTATCCTCCTACGAAAAAGATAGGAGAAGAGTATCAGAAATCCTCGGTTTTTGTTATGACATCAACTTATGAAGGATTGCCAATGACATTGTTAGAGGCAATATCATACGGGCTCCCATGTGTTTCATATCTTTTTCCATGCGGACCACGCGATATAATAGAAAATGGAAAGAATGGTTACCTAATAGAAGGGGAAGAAAAAGAGAGGTTTACTCAACGACTTGTGGAGTTGATGCAAAATGAAGAACTCCGACAAAAACTGGGCAGAAACGCAAAAGAGAGTTCAAAGAAATATAATGTAGATAACATAATGGAGCAATGGCTCACATTATTTAGTAAAATAACATAGTATATTTTGTTATCTGAAAAGATTTATCAGAATTTGTTTGTATAATCAAAATTAAATTCCGAATTTTGCACTTCATAAAATATGAAGCGTAAAATGTGAAGTAATGATAAAAGACTAACAATGAGAAGTATAGCAACTTTTTATACATGGTTTTGGATAGTATATTTTCCTACGTGTATTGCGTTTAATGAACTGCCGTCCATGGGACTGGTAGATGAGATAATGACCGTGATACTGATAGGATATACGTTTACGAAAATCAATAAGAGGTATGTGGTAAAGCGACCAAGAAAGGAGTATTTCCAGTTTCTGCTGATACTGACGTTCTTTACGATATATGGCTTGCTGTTTGGTGCTAATATACAAAAAGCAGTAATACGTGACCTTGTACAGTGGATAAGACCATTCTCGGTGATATACTGTACGTGGATACTGAATCCGCAGTTTACCAAAAAGCAGAAGATGACGATGCTGTATGCCATGATAGCAACGATAGTAGTATGGCTTATATATCACCCGGAGGCGAGAGAAGGAGCAAATGCAGAATTTGCTGTATTGGGTCAGCTTGCAATGTGTACAGGTATGGCATGGTATCTGTTTACTGACCCTGACAAAAGAAATACTTATATTGCTACAGGACTGGTGTTATCTGGCATGTTGGCACCCAAGTTTAAGTTCTTAGGTGAGGTGGTGTGCTTTATCTACGTAATATACTTTATGCAAAAGAGACTTAACTTTAAGTCGGCTAAAACTGCTGTGGCATTAGCACTGATGATTGCAGTGGTGCTATATGTTACTTGGTTTAAGTTTGAAGCCTACTATGTATCGGGATTTCAGGAAGGTGCGGAGCGAATGGCAAGACCGGAGTCATATAAGGTGGCATTCGGACAGATATTATGGGACTATTTCCCCTTCGGTTCGGGAATGGGATCGTTTGGTTGTGCAGCAGCGGCAGACTATTATTCTCCTCTGTATTATAAGTATGAGATGGATGATATTTGGGGATTGACACCTGATGACCCTATGTTTCTTGCTGATGCGTTCTATCCTGTGCTGGCACAGATAGGTGTGGTGGGAATATTCTTCTTCTGCGCATTTTGGAAGCGAAGACTGAAAGAAATGAACAGAATAGAGGATATAAGGTACTATAAGGTGGCATGGATTACATTCTTCTGTCTTGCCATAGAGCAGACGGCTGATACGTCATTTCTCTCTGGTAAAGGAATGGGATACTGTATGCTGATAGCACTATGCCTGAATGCAGACTATAACCTAAGACGACAAAGAGCGAGAACAGAGGCAACGAAAAGGAGAATAGAATTAGAGTATGAACATTATAAAGATTCTAATCAAGAGTAGCATAGTTTATTGAAAACTTGTAAGATAAACAAAGATGAAAGATATAAAAATAATAATAAGGAACTCTCTTATATATAGCATTTTATTGTCATTTTACAGAAGCTATTTTGCTAATAGAAGAAGTAAATTTGGTTTTATGCATCCAACGGCATTCGTACGTCTTCCAACGATTATAAAAGGAATAGAGAATGTATTTCTTTATGAGAATACTCATATCTTATCAAATTCGTTAATTTTGTCAACAAAGGCAAAGTTTATTATGAAAAAGAATTCTGGTGCTGCAGAAGGATTGACGGTGGTAACTGGTAACCATTATTCTGTGCCAGGAAAGTTTTTTATGGATATTACGGATAATGAAAAACCACAGGATTTGGATAAAAATGTCGTAGTGGAAGAGGATGTATGGATAGCAAGTAATGTTACTTTACTGTCAGGAGTAAATATAGGTCGTGGTGCAGTTCTGGGGGCAGGATCGGTATGCAGGAAGGATGTTCCACCATATGCTGTTGTTATAGGCAATCCAGGTAAGGTAGTGGGATTTAAGTTTACTCCTGAAGAAGCTTTTGAGCATGAAAAGATGCTTTATACAGCAGAAAAGAGAATACCGTTGGAAGTCTTGGAAGCAAACTACAACAAATATTTTGTGAATAAGATAAAAGATATTAAACAATACTTAAAGTAATAGAGAAAATGGAATTAAAAGAATTTATCAATGCTTTTGCAGAACAGTTTGATGATACAGATGTATCAGAGATTAAGGCGGAAACGGAGTTTCATGAACTTGACGAGTGGAGTTCATTGATGGGTATGGCAGTTATAGCTATGGCTCGAACGCAATATGGGAAGACAATTACAGGAAAAGAAATAAGGGACTGTAAAACAGTTAAGGATTTGTATGAAATGATACTTTCAAAATAGTTTATGGCAGTATATAATCCTTTTTCACTTGAAGGAAAGACAATATTAGTGACGGGAGCTTCTTCTGGAATAGGAAGAGGCATTGCTGTTATATGCTCAAAAATGGGAGCAAGTATAATATTGAATGGAAGGAAAACAAGCAAACTTCAAGAAACACTCTCCATGATGGAAGGAGATAATCATATTATTGTTGCAGGGGATATAACAGACACATCAGCTATGTCAACAATAATTGATAATCTGCCTAAATTAGATGGAGTAGTACATTGTGCAGGTATAGGACAGCGTATTCTGTGTAAGGATTTGCAGAAAAGTGATGTAAGTCATGTAATAGATGTGAATTTTTCTGCGCCTGTGATGCTACAAACTGGGCTCCTTAGGCAGAAAAAAATTAATAAAGCAGCATCTATTGTTTTTATTGCCTCCATCGCCTCATGGTCACCAAGTTATGGGAATTCCATATACAGTGCCTCGAAGGGGGCAATAGTATCTTATGCCAATTGTTTGGCTTTGGAACTAGCTCCCAGAAAGATAAGGGTGAATTGTATCAGTCCTGCTATGGTTTGGACAGACTTGATAAAGAGCGATAGTGTTGATGAAGAACAATTAAAGGAGGACGAAAGCAGATATCCACTCAAACGATATGGACAACCAGAGGATATTGCAAATTTGGCTGTTTATATGTTATCTGATGCATCTTCATGGATGACTGGCAGTAATGTTAAAATATCAGGTGGTGGAAAATAAAGTTAATATTATGGCATGTATTAAAGCAATTTCATATTATTTACCTAAAAGGGTTGTAACAAATGAGGATTTGATTGGAGAATTCCCAGAATGGAGTGTAGATAAGGTAGCAAAAAAAGTAGGTGTGATGTCTCGTCATGTGGCTTCAAAAGAAGAAACTGCAGGGGATATGGCGGGAAAGGCTGCGCTAAAACTTTTTGAAGAATACAGCGTTAGTCCTAAGGAAATAGATTTTGTCCTGTTGTGTACGCAGAGTCCCGATTATTTTCTTCCATCTACAGCGTGTGTGTTGCAAGATAGACTTGGAATTCCAACTTCGGCAGGTGCACTTGATTATAACTTGGGGTGTTCAGGCTGTATCTATGGTATGGCAATGGCAAAAGGACTGATTGCTGCAGGTATTGCTAAGAATGTATTGCTTTTGACAGCAGAGACATATAATAAATACCTGCATCCTTCGGACAAAAGTAACAGAAGTATTTTTGGTGACGGAGCATCTGCTTGCCTGATTTCTACGGAAGGTTTCGCAGAGATAGGAGAGTTTGTCCTCGGAACTGATGGTAGTGGAGCTAATAATCTCATAGTCAAGACTGGTGCGGCTCGCCATAAGGTTGCTACAGGAAATTATGTGGAAGATGACGAAGGACATGTTTGGTATGATGACTATCTTTATATGAATGGTGGCGCGATATTTAACTTTACACTGGATGCCGTTCCTACCATGATAAAGGAAGTCTTGACGAAGAATTGTTTGGAAGGAAGTGAGATAGACTATTACGTATTCCATCAGGCAAATAAATTCATGTTGAATACTATTCGCAAGGTATGTATGTTGCCGAAAGATAATTTTTATGTCAATTTGGAAACGACAGGTAATACTGTATCTTCCACAGTGCTTATAGGATTGAAGGACTGTATAGATAACAAAACTATTAAATCAGGAGATAATGTAATGATTGCGGGTTTTGGAGTAGGACTTAGTTGGGGAGGTACTGTGTTAAAAATCAAGTAAAGTATTTTCTCCTGTGCAATATAATATTATCATAACAGCACCATCGCTTGACCCTACTCAGAATGTGAGCGGGGTTAGCTCTGTTGTGCAGTTTATTATAGAGAATAATAAGGAGAGGAGGTATCAGCATTTCCAGATAGGAAAGACGGACAAAGAGAGTAGTGGCTGCTGGCTCGGTAGTTACCAAATCATGTGAGCCTTACTCCATCATCGGCGGAGTGCCAGCGAAACTGATAAAAAGACGCTTAACGGAATAGGAAATGAGGGATAACGACAGGAGGTTATATGGTAAATAACAAAGGGAACCTCGGTTGGTTTTGAACAGAATATTTCCACAAGTCAGCAATTTTATGCAGATATAAAAAAATTATAATCAATTAGAATCTAAAAAAGATTATATTATCATGAAAGGTAGCACTGATAGAATTAAAAGTTTTAAGATAGAGCTATATGTTATATTAGCGCTGACATTGATAATACTATGGTGCACATTGCATATAACGATACAAAATATTTTACCATTATTTACGAATGATTTAGCATTTGCTTATTCTTCTTTTGAGATAAGTGATTGGCTGATAAACTATGAGGGTGGATTCGTACGTAGAGGGTTGATGGGCGAGGTTCTATTGTTGCTATATAATCTGCACAACTATGATGTAAAATGGATGATATATTTTGTTTGTGCCATATCTTTTTTATGGATTCTTTTTATAGTCTGTCGCGTCTGTAAAAGATGTCATATATCAGTAATTCCATTTCTTATAGTTTATATAAACTGTTTTGTTCCTGCTGTCAGGTACCGTCGTGATTTTCTAATATTGGTATTGTGCTTTTATATATATCTTCTTTATGCTAAGTACATTGCAACAGATAAGAGGAAATATGCGTTGTTTGCTACAATGCTAATGACATTGTCAATATTAATACATGAAGCTTCCTTTTTCTTTATTGTTCCAATCCTTTTCACAATATTATGGTTTGACAGGAAGAGTGGTGTTATGTCAACGAAGGCCAATAAGGAAACATATAAAAAAACTTTTTTGTTATTTTTCCTTCCTATTACAGCTATGGTGCTGTCATGTTTGATGAAAGGAACGGGGGGGCAAGTAGCAAATGATATATGGGAATCGTGGATGCCTGCATTTGTTGCATACCCAGAAAAACAAGGAATCCCAAGAATGGGAAATGGCGTAGCTTTTCTCAATAATGATTTGATGTCGGCAATACACTTTCATCTTGATGAGAATTACTATATATACAGCCATTCTTTGTCTTTATGTATTCAACGAATATTAAGTGTAGGTATAGCATTAACAGCTACATATTTTATAATGAAATTCAATCTTCATATAGATTTCAAAAAAAAAGAAGTATATATAGAGAAGATGAATGGAATTGGAAATATTGTATTAATTCAATTCATAGCAATGATACCAATGTTTACTGTATTATCTTGTGATTTCGGACGTACTATATTATACTGTGTAGTTTCCACTCTTTTTATATATTATTCCATTGATATTAATAAAATCAGCACTATTTGTCAACCATTAATAAGTAAAACAACAACGATGTTATCATTGGATAACCCAATTATAAAAAGCAGATATATGTTGTGGCTGTATATAATAACAGTATCATTTTTTCCAATTAGAGCCTTTGGTGGAATAGAATTCCCTATGGATTGTTTTTTAAACAAAATCAGATGGTTCGTGCTTTATCCATTTATGGAAAGGATTAGTTCATATTTTACTTCTTAATGAGTCATCCTCACATTATAATAACAGCACCATCACTTGACCCTACTCAGAATGTGAGTGGGGTTAGCACTGTAGTGCAGTTTATTATAGAGAATAATAAGGAGAGAGAGTATCAGCATTTCCAGATAGGAAAGACAGATAAGGAGAGTGGGGGAGCTATGCGGAGACTTCTACGAATATGGAAGTGCTATGGGGAGTGGCGTTTAACGTTAACGGGAACGGACAAAGAAGACAACCAAGACAACAAAGACAACCTTAAGTCCAAGCAGAGAGAAGAAAGGAAAACAATAATTCATTACTCTTTTCCTCTGTCGGCACCATCGATATTGCGTGACCCGTGGTTTATGCACTACGCACTGAAGAAGGGATATAAGATGGTGGTGCATGTGCATGGGGGACTGTTCCTGACAGCGCCGAGGATACCGTTCCTGTTGGAGAAAATACTGAAATGGGTGTTCTCATGGGATGTGCCCTTCATAGTGCTGAGCGAGGGGGAAAAGGAAATCCTCCAAAGCAGATTTGGTGCCAAGAGGGTGGAGGTGCTGCCAAACTGCCCAGATGCCCCAAAGGGCAACGAAACGCAATCAGAGATTGCTACGATACGTGGCTGTGCCACTACGATACACGAGCATGGCTCGCTACGATACGGCGCAAGCGCCTACGATAACGGGAACGAGCTACGCGAAGCGCGCCTTGAACCAGCGAAGCACCCGAGCTTGACGCTCGGCTACTTGGGTAGGATAGAGCCGAATAAGGGAATGACGGAACTGCTGGAGGCTTTGAAGAAATGCAAGGCGGAGGGTAGGAAGTTTAAGGTTAGATTCGCTGGTAAGGAGCAGACGGAAGGGGAGTATCTGCCTAAATTCGAAGAAGCGTTAGGAGAGGATTTTGAGTATTGCGGTTTGGTATCAGGAGAAGCGAAGAGGGAGTTCCTTGATTCGCTTGATGTGTTTGTGATGCCGACGTATTTCGAGGGATTGCCGATGTCACTACTGGAGACGATGAGTTATGGTGTGGTGCCTGTAGTGACTAAGGTTGGATCTATACCTACGGTGGTGAAGGACGGGGAGAATGGTCTCTTCATAAAGGTAAAGGATGCAGACAGCATTTGCGAAGCCCTGAAGAAACTGGATGATGACCGTTCTCTGCTCGCCAAGATGAGTGTGGAAGCGCGTAAGACGATACAGGAGAACTTCTCTGCAACAAAGTATGTGGAACGGCTGAATGCCATATATGCGCAAGCTTGAGGGAGTTCTTGCGCTCCAGTAGGTGCTCAGGCGAGCAAGCTCGGAGCAAGACGCTCGCTGGTGCGAGCTGGTTCAAGAGAGCTAAAGCTCAGTTCAAGATGGTTCAAGAAAGAATGCAAGACTTTGACAGACTGATAGCACGATTCAAGCAATTTGGCGGTATGCGCCTTGTGTGGCAATACGCCAAGATGGGTGTGCTATGGCTCGGCATAAAGGAGATAATAAGGTGCATACTGCATGGAAGGAGCCTGAAAGCAGTGTATCCGGTGGTGACGAGACTTGTTGATCAAGAACTTGTAAACCAGTACGATACGCAATCGGAGATTGCTACGATACGCGAGCATGGCTCGCTACGATACGGCGCAAGCGCCTACGATAACGCTAACGATAATAATTTCTCGCAAAGACGAGATGCTGAGAACCAAGGTTCTACAGTGTCTCTCGGTAATAATCTTGCTGAAAGCAAGTTTTCGCAAGATAATATCTCAATACCCTCTGACAACAGTCAGTCAGCATCTCTACGCAAAGAACAAAGCGCTTCTTCGAAGCTACGCAAAGATTCTGAACCAGCGCAGCGTTTGAACCCTGAGGCTTCAGCCGAAGACTTGAACCAGCGAGCATCAGCGAGCACCTTGAACCCCTTGAACCACCTTGAACCAGCGAGTGCAACGAGTGACTTGAACTCTGAGGCTTCAGCCGAAGTATTGAACCAGCGTAGCGACTTGCTCCGAGCTTGCTCGCCTGAGCACCTACTGGAGCGCAAGAACTCCTTGAACAGTCCCTCTGGGGCTCCAATTTGGTTCTGTTGGTTGCAGGGGATGGAGAATGCGCCAGAGTTGGTGAAGGTGTGTCTGGAGAGTCTTAGAGCGAGCATAAGGGAGGATATAATAGTGCTGGATGCCCAGAACTATACAGATTATGTGACTCTGCCTGAGTATGTCACCAGGAAATATAGGAAAGGGATAATACCGCCTGCTCTATTTAGTGATATGCTGAGGCTGGAACTGCTGATTAAGTATGGTGGCACATGGATAGACTCTACGGTGTGGGCTTCGCCTAAGGTGGGAGCGAAGGATAGCAAATGCTGGCAGGCATGGCAGAAGATACAGGAGAGCGAGCTCTTCATATACCGCTACTTCAACAGAGAAGGCAGGGTAGAGGGCATGTCGAACTGGTTTATACACGCTGAGGCTGGCAATGCCTTACTGAAAGACGTGAGGGATATGCTGTATGCATACTGGCATGACTATAACTGTACGGTGGAATACTATATATTTCACCTGTTCTTCTCACATGTAGCAAAGCGTTACCCTGAGATGATAAGAAAGATGCCGAAGGGAAACAGCTACCATGCGTTGTGGTTGAGAGATCATGTGGAACGAGAAATATCAAAAGAGGACTGGCAAAAACTGATAAATAACGTTCCATTCCATAAACTGAACTGGAGGAAGAAAGTGCCGAAAAACCTAAGAGGAAACTAGGGGTTCAAGGCGCACCTAACGGTGCTGGTTCAAGAGGGGTTCAAGATGGTTCAAGGCGCACCTAACGGTGCTGGTTCAAGAGAGTTCAAGAGGGTTCAAGAAAGGTTCAAAGGGTTCAAGGAGTTCAAGTAATATTTAAGTATGGCTAAAGTTGATAGGTTTGAGGATTTGGTAATCTGGCAGAAGGCTAGGGAATTGAGTAAGGATATATACTCATATACAAATAGGGCAGAGTTTAAGTATGATGCTCGCTTTGTACAGCAAATACGTGCAGCTGCAGGTTCTGTGATGGATAATATAGCAGAAGGATTTGAGAGGGCAGGTAATAAGGAATTTATAAACTTCTTATATATAGCAAAGGGATCATGTGGTGAGGTCCGCTCGCAGATTGCTCGTGCATTGGACGCTGAATATATAAATGAGGAAGAATATAGGTCATTATACACCAGATGCATAAATCTGACCTCGAATATAATGAAGTTTATTTCTTCTATAGCAGAGAGTGAATATAAGGGTTCAAAATATAATTTCTAAATATTGAACTAGCGCAGCGTCTTGAACCAGCGTAGCGACTTGAACTATTCTTGAACCAGCGTAGCGACTTGAACTATTCTTGAACTAGCGCGAAGCGCGTTTGAACTGATGAACGTAGTGAATGACTTGTTTTTTGAGCTCTTGCAGGTGGTGATAGGTAATCGCCACTGTTTGTCTCGTGTGCCTATTCCAGAGGAGTGGGAGGAGATATACGAGATGAGCAAGAAGCAGTCGCTGGCAGGCATAGCGTTTGCTGGTGTGGAGCGTTTACCCCAAGAGCAGATGCCTCCTGGCAAGAGAATCAGACAATGGGCAGTGAAGGCTGATAAGATACGAGAGCATAATGTGAAGGTATCGGAGGACTGCCGAGTGATAAGCCGATTCTTTGAGGAGAACGGTTTTGACTGCGTTATACTGAAGGGACAGGGCAACTTCGCCTATTACCCTGAATGGCTCCAAGGGCTGAGGTCGGCAGGGGATATAGATGTATGGTGTTGGCCAAAGGCAAACACCAACGATACGCAATCAGATATTGCTACGATACGCGAGCATGGCTCGCTACGATACGGCGCAAGCGCCTACGTAAACGGGCTCCGCGAAGCGCGCCTTGAACATCCTGTAAGGGCGGTGATAGAGTTCTGTTTGAGTAAGAAGAGGGGAGAGTATGTGTATTACCATAACCTTGATTTCCCTGTGCTGAAGGCAACACCTGTTGAGGTGCACTATAGACCAACGTGGCTGTATAATCCCTTTAGGAACGGGGTGTTGCAGAGGTGGTTTGCTTCGCAAGTTCAAGAGGGTTCAAGTGCTTCGCAAGTTCAAGAAGTTCAAAGAGTTCAAGAGAGAGCAAGGGAGTTCAAGGTTTATGATGGGTATAAGATCCCGTCAGTGGAGTTTAATGTGGTGTTTCAGTTGCTGCACCTCTATAAGCATATATTTGAAGAGGGAATAGGACTGAGACAGCTTCTGGACTACTATTTTGTAGTGCAGAACATTAATGATAACGATACGCAGGCAGAGCCTGCTACGATACGCGAGCATGGCTCGCTACGATACGGCGCAAGCGCCTACGATAACGTAAACGAGCTCCGCGAAGCGCCTGAGCACCAACTGGAGCGCAAGAACGTAAATGGGAACTTTGAACCAGCGCAGCGTTTGAACTTTTTGAACCAGCGAGCTGAAGCGAGCGACTTGAACTCTTTGAACTCTGAGGCTTCAGCCGAAGTATTGAACCAGCGCGGAGCGCGACTTGAACTATTCAAGAAGCTGGGACTGAAGGAGTTTGCGGGAGCAGTGATGTACGTGATGCGTGAGGTGTTTGCGATGCCTGAGGAGAGGATGCTGTGCAAACCAGATGAGAAGAGGGGTAAGAAACTGCTTGAGGAGATAATGATAGGAGGAAACTTCGGAAAGTTTGATGATCGATACAACTGGGCGGAGACAACGAATGGTTCGATGGACTATCGTGGTGCGTCATACGCTTTTGCACGTTTGAGGCATAACTTCCAGTTCCTGCGAGATTATCCTTCGGAGGTGCTATGGGAACCAATATTCAGAGTGTACCACTGGGTGTGGAGAAAGTTCCAGTTATGGAAGTTTGAGTAACGGGAACGTTAACGGGAACGATAATGAAACGCAATCGAAGATTGCTACGAAAACTATAAGCGGTGCTTGGAGAATTTCCAAGCACCGCTTATTATATACCTTGTACTTTGTACCTTGTACCTTGTACCTTGTAATTACTTCACTCGCTGACCTGCAGCGTTATAGAGTTGACCGTCTTTTTCAACGACGATAGCGCCGCCAACAAATTTCTTTATGATTGCAGGTGTTGAAGATTCGTTAGCCTTTACACCAGCAATGGCAGTGGGGAAGTTATCCTTGATATACTTTATGCCTGCCTCTGCATCAATCAGTCCGCAACCGAGCTGTATATTGTTGCCTGAAGTAATCTTGATATCTTCACCACCCACAGAGGAGCGTGATGTATTTGCAATTATTTCACGAACGTCGTTAGTGGTGAGGTATCCGTGATCAGGAGCATATTGCTGGCATGCCTCCATCCAAAGCGCTACAATACCTGCCACAACAGGTGACGACATAGAGGTTCCTTGATTTCTGTAGAACAGGTAAGTGTCATCGCCATTGCCAGTGAGGTATGCACAGATATATTGGTTATTCCATGTTGTCTCATCTGTAACGGTAGCTTTGCTGGTATCGTATCTACTATACGCTGCCACAAGGAAAGTGCCAGGGGCTATCACATCAGGATGTGCTTTGCCAAAATCATCTCTGCCGTAGCAGGAATAGGCTGCGGTAGAGTTTGCTGCACCAACTTTTGCAATCATTGCAGTACCCCCCTTCCATTCTTTTCCGTCATAGCCCGTTATATTAGGTTCAATGGTATATGCGCCAACAGAGATGAGGTTTTCTGCACTACATGCATTATTGATGCTTATGTCGGCAGTGCCCTTGTCATAATTATAGCCGTTAAAATCAGTACGTGCAAAGACATCATACTCTTTATTGTCAATCTTAATCAGGTGAAGACTAGACATTGCATACGCACGCAAGTCAGCATTAGTGGCATTACGCAGTTTTACAACAAGGAATTTGTTGTTGTCGTCAAAATAACTCTTTGTGAGTGAAAGTGTGCCTCTTACCCAATTCTGATGAGAAGCATCATTACTGAAACTGATAGAAGGAGTGATGACGTCTCCACTGTTATTCTTTAGTGGAGTTTGAGAAAGGGTAGTAACTGCACCTGTAATAGAATCGACTACTTCAAAAGACCAGGAAATAGCAGAAGAGTTTGTACACTGCGGTAAATTAATTGTTATGGTCTGAGCAGGGATATATGCTTTTGATGTGCTTGCTATTGGTTTGTCTTTTCTGGGGATAAATCTCAGGTATCCATCTGCAGGTATGGTTTTGTCAACAGTCCATTTGCAATACGCATCGTTAGCCGTTGACATACAGAATATTACGCCCTCTTCAGCATACTCGTTGATAAGCTTGTTGGTACTGTTGTTGCCGTCATGCCAGCCGCCAACGGTACCAAAGCTGAAGTTGATGACGCATGGTTCGTTGAGTTCTTTGGCAGTTTTTGTGATTTCTTCCACACTCTTGGTTATGTGCTGGGTAGTAAGGCTGGAAACACCACAAAGCACGAGGTCGGCTTCTGGCGCCATACCGCCTATTTTGCGTGACCCTAAAGCATAGTCAACAGTAGCATCAACGATAGAGCCTGCAGCGCAACTCGCTACATGGGTGCCATGAGACTTGTCATCATCACTATTGGTATCAGAGGTAAGAGCCGCAATGCCTTCTGGAGTGGTAACTACTTGGACAATTGATGAGGAAGTAGGGTAATGCACCACTTTTTTTATTCGTGTAGAGCCCTCGCTATCCTTAAATGCGATGTGGTTATAGTCTATACCAGCGTCCACAACGCCAATAACTACTCCTTTGCCTGTATAAGGTACATCAAAAGTGTAGGTCTTGCTGTCGATACCGTTGATTTTGCTTACATTAACGACTTCTCGGGTATTGTCGGTCATGGTGTGATAAACGGTGTTCTCGTCAAGGGAAACAAATTCCGTTATGGTTTCAAGATACTCCAGTTGGTCAGCAGGTACTGTGAGGAACACAAACTTGCGCACCTGATCTTTCACCTTGATGCCTCTTGCCTCAAGGGTGGCAGTAGGGCATGTGGCACCATCAGCCAATATGGCTACGACATCAACAGTCCTTACTGTTCCGTCGGCATTGAAACTGACGACCATATCTTTCTGGATAGCTGCTGTATCGACGGGGCACGACTGCTTGCCAGAAGTATCAAGTGAGTTGCTACGATTCTGCTGCTGGGCTTCAGCTATCTGCTGATTCACGTTGCTGAGCATATCAGTTATGGTGCTGTTCAGTTTGCTTTGTGCACCAGCTCCCATAGTGGCGAGCAGGGCGAGTGAAAGTGTAATAATCTTCTTCATATTCGTGCAAAGTTACGGATTATTTGTAAAATACCCAAATTATTCTTTGTATATTTTGATATTTCAGCATTTATTAGTAATTTTGTGTCTGCTTACGCAGTAAGCATTTTATTTATTTATTCAGTTACAAAAAACAATGCAAAAGACAACATTTGGAATGCGCCACAAGGCATTGCGCTTCAAGCACTTTTCGAGAAATGGCTACAGCCTGTTCTCTGTGCTTGGACGTGAGGTTCTGATAGGCACTCTCAGCGTTGCCACCCTCTCTCATGCCAAGGCAGAGAGCGTGAGTGCCAATGCAGAGATGGCTAAGGACAGCCTCGAGCGCAAGGAACTGAAACTTGACGAGGTGGTCGTCATGGGTTCCCGAGCCCCTTTGACACAGTCGGAGGCGGCAAAGATTGTCTCTGTCATCACGCGCGACGATATAGAGCGTGCAGCGGCAGAGACTATTAACGACGTATTGAAATTAGCCACTGGCGTGGATGTCCGTCAGCGCGGTGGCTTTGGTGTTCAGACGGACATTTCAGTAAGAGGAGGAAATTTTGACCAAATCACTATTCTTCTTAACGGAGTCAACATTTCCTCGCCCCACACAGGACATCTTTCAGCTGATTTCCCCGTTTCTCCTGACGACATAGAGCGCATCGAGATAATAGAGGGAGCATCGTCTCGCGTCTATGGCACGAGTGCCTTTAACGGTGCCGTGAATATAGTGACGAGAGATGGGCAAGGATTGGTTAATGTTTATGGCGGTTCGTATGGTTATGTAGGGGCGAACGGCAGGGCTGGCGTAACCACGAAGACGGTGAGCAATACCCTCAGCGCAGGATACACTCGAAGTGATGGTGCTACGGAGAATAGTGCATTTTCTTCTACGAAAGTTTTTTATCAGGGTGCGTTTAAACCCCAACACTCATCATTGAGCCTTAACTGGCAGGCTGGCTATAGCTACAAACCGTTTGAAGCCAATACTTTCTATGGGGCGGCAAGTCGAGACCAGTGGGAGAGCAACGAGAGGTGGATGGCAGCGTTGAACGCAACCTTCAAACTTTCAACTTTCAACTTTCAGCTTTCAACTTTCTTCAATCGTTGGTATGACCACTACCAGTGGCATAAGGACTCGCCTGTAGGGGAGAACTTTCACCGTGTAGAGTCGAAAGGCGCCTCACTAAATGCGTGGACAGACTGGGCACTGGGTAAAACCCTTCTTGGTGTGGAGGTGCGTGATGAACGTATCAAGAGTAGTAAATTAGGAAAACCAATGCCTGAGGATGGTCATTATAAGTATCGCGACCAGCGATGTAACGTCTCGCTCTTCTTTGAACATGACGTAAGGATAAACCGTCTCAATGCTTCGCTGGGTCTGCTTGCCAATATGAATGACGGACTGGATACGAAATGGAGGATATACCCTGGAGTGGATGTGAAGTACAATATTTTTAACGGGAACGGGTTCCGCGAAGCGCCTGAGCACCCACTGGAGCGCAAGAACGTTAACGGGAAGTTGGATGTTTTTGTTTCTTGGAACATGGCGCTGAGGATGCCTACATTTACCGACCTGTATTATAGCGGAGTGGGGATAGAAGGCAACCAAGACCTGAAGCCAGAGAAATCGAATGATGCGCAAATAGGCATAGAATATGCCGCCAAGGGACTAAGGGTTAAGGCACAGGGCTTCTACAGTCATAAGACTGACATGATAGACTGGGTGAAATACAGAGAGAATGGTACTACGGACGATATCTTCCATTCTGTAAACTTTCAGTTGGATAATGTGGGCTACGAGGCTGATGTGGACTTTCTGGCACGTGAGCTATGGGGTGAAGAATGTCCGCTGAGGAAGTTTGGCGTGAGGTATAGCTATATCAGTGAAAAGTCTGATTATCAGGTGGATGTGATCTCAAGCAAGTATGCTATGGACTATCTGCGTCATAAACTGTTGCTGAATGCTGACGGTAGGGTGTGGAAGCGGCTCAACCTGTCGCTCAACTGGCGATGGCAAGACAGGGTAGGGGCAGATAATGCCCCATACGCCCTGATGGATGGCAGACTATCGTGGGATGCACACCATTACTCACTCTATGTCAATGCTACCAATATATTTAATAAGGAGTATTACGACTATGTCAGCATCAGACAGCCTGGACGCTGCTTCATAGCAGGCATGAAGTGGATGTTCTAATCCCTAAAAATGCTTAAAGTAGGTGATTTTGTTTTGTCTTTCTTTGGAGAATGGAATAAAATGCCTACCTTTGCAACGATGGTTTTATAATATAAAGAACCTAAAAACAAAGTAAAAGAAATTATGAAAAAAGTTTTGTTTTTCGCTGTAGTGGTGGCTGGATGCCTCGCTATCAGCTCTTGCGCAAGTAAGAAGGATTTGGAGAATTGTCAAAACGAAAACAAGTCTCTGACACAGTCATATCAGGGTGCACGTGAACAGCTGGCTGCTGCCAATGCACGTATTGCCAGCCTGATGGATCAGTTGGCTGCGTGTGAGGGAAATAATGCTGCCCTGCAGAGTAGTCTTGAGAAGAGTCTTGCAAACTCCAACTCTAATAATGTGAATATCACCAAACTGGTGGATCAGATAAACGAGTCAAACAAGTATATCCGTCACTTGGTAGAGGTGAAATCAAAGAGCGACTCTCTCAACCTCGTTCTGACCAATAACCTCACACGTTCTCTGTCAAAGGAGGATTTGAAGGATGTTGACATTCAGGTGCTGAAGGGTGTGGTATATATCTCTCTGTCTGACAATATGCTCTATAAGAGTGGTTCTTACGAGATTAGCGATGCTGCTGATGCTACTCTGTCAAAGATTGCCAAGATTATCATGGACTACAAGGACTATGACGTGCTGATAGAGGGTAACACTGATGATGTGCCTATCGCTCAGACCAATATCCGTAACAACTGGGATCTCTCTTGTCTTCGTGCGTCAAGCGTGGTACAGGCTCTGCAGAACAAGTATGGCGTAGATCCTAAGCGTCTCACTGCAGGCGGTAGGGGTGAGTATAACCCAATAGCCGACAACACTACAGTAAGTGGCAAGGCTAAGAACCGTCGCACCCAGATTATCATCACTCCAAAACTGGATGAGTTTATGAGTCTGATAGGTCAGGCACCGAAGGAATAAAAACGGGAACGTTAACGTTAACGATAACAATAAAACGCGAGGCTCAATTGAGCTTCGCGTTTTTTTAACCTTTAACCTTTAACCTTTAACCTTTAACCCTTAACCGTTAACCCTTCTCTGCCTTACCGCTTCATACATAAGTATGGCGGCAGAGACGGAAACATTGAGAGAATCGAGTTTGCCAAGCATAGGAATGCGTATGTGGGCATCGGCAGCCTTACGCCATGTGTCAGTGAGTCCTGTAGATTCCGTACCCATCACAATTGCCGTTCCCTTGGTCATATCCTGTTCGTAGTAGAGATTGGAGTCCTGCAGCTGAGCCGTGAGGATTTGTATTTTGTGTTCTTTGAGAAAGGCAATACACTCCTCAGAAGAACAGACGGCTACTGGCACAGTGAATATGGCACCAATGGAACTGCGGATGAGGTTGGGATTATAGAGGTCGGTAAGAGGGTCGCAAACTATCACGCCGTCTATCCCTGCTGCATCAGCACTACGCAAGATGGCACCAAGGTTGCCTGGCTTCTCCACGCTTTCAAGTACCACATACACAGGATTGGTTGTGGCATTGTTTTCAAGCATTGTGAGGGTATGTTGTCTTGCCTTGACTATGGCGATAACACCTTCGGTAGAACCTCGATAGGCTATCTTCTCATAAACCTTGCCTGACACCTCATAGACAGCAGGCATGGTGGGCGAGAGGGTGAGGTAGGGCACCTGGATGTTTATCAGATAGTCGTCGTATGATATTGTGAAGACGCTGTCTATCTCATAGCCCGACTTGATGCAGTGGGTGAGTTCGCGCAGTCCCTCTACTACGAAGAGCTGTTCTTCCTTGCGTAGCGATGCCTTTTGCTGCAGTGTCAGCAGATGTTTTATCTTGGGATTTTGAAGACTTGTTATCTTTTCCATTATCAAGTTTTTTTTGAAAAAATAGACCTGCCGAGACTCACGTCTGAGCAGGTCCAATGCAAAGTTATGTTTTATGATTATGAAAGGAGATTTTTCAAATACTTAAGAGTAACGGAGCAACTGTCCTGGGCGCACCTTGACATCCTTTGATAGATGGTTGAGTTTGCAGAGCTCATCAACAGTCAGACCGCGTCTCTTTGCGATTCTGTAAAGGGTCTCGCCAGCAGCCACCTTGTGGTAGCGAATCTCTGCATTCTGCATACGGTTGGCTGGTGCACTCTGCTGTGCCACGGCACCACCGCCAGGCATTGTCTCGCCTCTAACGTCTGAAGCTTCATAGCCACCATTACCAATCTTGCCACGGAGAGCATTGGCAGCAATAGCCTCGTGCTCATAGGTTGACTTGCGGAACATGTAGTAGTCTGCTACGACATCCTGATTGCGGAAGTCAAAGAATATTGCAGGGTTGAGTGCTACACCGCAGAGACGGGTTTCGAAGTGAAGGTGAGAGCCTGTTGAGCGACCAGTGTTGCCACCAAGTCCTATAGGCTGTCCTGCTTTCACGGTCTGGTTTTCCTCAACCAGCCAAGCACTCATGTGTCCGTATATTGTTTCGAGTCCGTTGTTATGACGAATCACGACATATTTTCCATATCCAGCGCCTTCGTATTTCACGATGCGTACTTTTCCTGACCAGGCAGCGCGTATTGTATCGCCGATATACACCTTGATGTCAAGACCTTTGTGTGCTCTTCCCCAGCGAGCGCCGAAGTTACTTGTAACGACGCGGCTCTTACATGGCATGCAGAAATGCTTAAGGTTTATGCGGAAAGAGTCTGGTAACTCTGTTGCACGGTGTGCGTAGGTGTTGTTCCAATCATCATACAGTTGTGATGCAGGAGTGCGAGCTTCCTCACGTTCTATGGCGGAGCGAAGCGCGAGAGTATCAAGTGAGCGCATGCGACGATCTACTGGAGCCTGACGGGCAAGCAAATCTTGTGCAAGCGCAGGTATCGACACGAGGGTCAATAATGCTATTGTAATAATCAGATGTATTTTCTTCAAACTCATTGGTTAGTAACTCCTTAATTTTCGTTAGTGTTCTGAATATGTAACGCGCTCCTTGCACATTTATTGTTTGCGCGCACAATTTTTTCATTAATTGTTGCAAAGGTATAGAAAAAAAGCCATATAGCAATGATAAATGCGCTATATGACTTGATTTATTAACACCTCAGTGTTGTATTTAATATTTTTTAAGAGATATATTGACCTAAATCACTTTTTCTTAATGTCGAGGTTGCGTTCTATTTCTTTCACTTCCTTGGCAAAAGCTTTGTTGCTATTGATGGTCTCTTCTATCAGCGCTATGCTGTGAAGCACTGTGCTGTGGTCTCGCGAACCTATCAGTTTGCCGATACGTGATACGGGCAGGTTGGTATATTTCTTTGCCAGATACATAGACAACTGACGTGGAACCACCACTTCGCGCTTGCGCGACTTACCCTTTACGTCATTGGGCGAAACACCATAGAAGCTACAAACATGTTCGAGTATGTCATCCACGGTGAGTGGGATGTTGTCAGTCTTTATGGCACGTTTCACTACTCGCTCCACCAGGTCCATATCGATATTTGAACTATACACCACGCTATATGCCATCAGACTGTTGATGATGCCCTCCAGTTCTCTTACCGAACCGTCAGCCACCTTGGCTATGTATTCCACCACATCATTTGGTAGTGTCAGACCGTCGCGCGCGATCTTTTTATTAAGTATGTCGATGCAGAGCTGCTTGTTTGGCTTGAGCATCTCAGCCATAAGTCCGCATGAGAAACGTGTGAGCAGGCGCTTGCTCATACCCTCCATCTCGGCTGGTGTGCGGTCGCTCACCATTATCAGTCGCTTGCCGTTCTTAAACAGGTGGTTGAAGATGTAGAAGAAAGCATCCTGTGTCTTTGTAGCTGTCATCCATTCCTGTATATCATCTACAATGAGCATGTCGATGGTCTGGTAGAAGGCTATGAAGTCATTCTGCTGACCCGTGTGGGTGGCGTTGGTAAACTGCAACTGGAAGGTCCTGGCGCTGACGTAGAGTATTCTCTTCTCGGGGTATATCTTCTTGCAGTGGTTGCCTATGGCATTCACGAGGTGGGTCTTGCCGCATCCTGACGGTCCGAAGATAAACATAGGATTAAACTGCGTGTTGTTAGGATGCTCAGCTATTGCCAGTCCTACGGAGCGTGATAGCTTGTTGCTCTTGCCCTCAATGAATGTGCGGAATGTCTGGTTGGGGTTCAGTTGCGAGTCTATCTGTGGCAACTTGCTCTCCTGCGGTGTGCCTGGCGCCTGTCCCAGGTTGTTCTCTATTCGTGCCTTAGCTGTCAGAATACTTTGGTCAGGTGCTAACGTGTCATCGTTACTCTCCACTACGAGTCTGTTGCCCTTATTGTCCTTTGCCGCCTCCACCAGCATGATGTTCCAGTCAAGGCGTATCTTGCCGAAGGTGTTGACGATAGCCACTCTCAGCACGTCGAGATATTTGCTTTCTATCTCCTCACAGATATAGTTGCTGGGCACACGGAGCACCAATGTCGATGTGGCAACCTTGAAGGCTTCAAACTCGACATAGGAGAACAGACGGGAATATTCTTCCTGTCCTATGGTTCTGTGTATGTACTCCTGGCACGACTGCCAGAGTGCCTTAGAATCTTTCACTGAGTGATAGTAGCCAGTTGTGTTTGTTTTACTTGTCCTTCCTACCGAATACTGAGAAGTGTACATAGCGCTTAGGATGTGCCTTCAGGTCCACTACGAGGGAGTCGGCATCGTTAAGCGTTGTATTTAAATGATTGTAAAGTCCTTTGTCGTATATGAGCAGTCCCAGCGTGCCCTCCCTGTTGTTGATGGCTGTGGTTATGCGCTCCACGTTGTTCAGGGTGTTGTTCACCTTTGCCATGGTGCCCTCTATGTCCACCTTGTTGAGGTTTGCTGTCAGGGTCTCAGTGTTGGCGAGGGTATTGTTAGCCTTCTCCATCACTCCTGGCACATTATTATTAAGTGTTGCGAGGAGTGTGTTGAGTTCTGTCGTTGTCGTGGTGAGGTTTGCCGATACGGTAGCCGCATTATGCAGGGTGGTTGCTAAGGCTGGGTCGGCAAGCAGTTTGTTGAGTGATATCATTATGCTGTCCAGCTTTGGCAGCATAGCCTGTACTACTGGTATCATAGCCTGCATCTGTGCCATGGTGCTGTTTTCTGTTGCACCAGATATGGTGCCGCCTGGCTCTATGCGCTCGCGCATGTTGTTGGCAAGCAGCAGCGTCACCTTGATGTTGCCCATGATGTCGCTCTCTATGCTTGCTGTAGAACCAGCAGGAATGCGCAGCTCAGGGTCTATCTCAGCCTCTACCGTGATATTGCCGTTCGTCTTATAGTCGTAGATGATATCTGTCACTGTACCAACCTTGTATCCGTCGGCATATATCGGGGTTGACCTTGACAGTCCTTTCAGGTTGCTGAAGGTCATCTTATAGGTGGAGGTGTCGCTGAAAACGCTCAGCCCCTTCAGAAAGTTCATTCCGAAGTACAATGCAACGAGTGCCACTATTGCCACTATTGCTATTTTTACCTCTTTGGTGAATATCTTGTTCATATCATCTGTTTTGTTTGAATTCCCTTATTGCCTCGTTGATGTTCATCTTGTCGCCATCCTTGAAGGCTATTACGAAACAGCCAGGGAAGAGCGCGTTGAGTTCTTTTCTCAGGCGGTTTATCTCGTTGTAGTCGTTTGACTCGCCTATGGTGTATTTCACCATGCCGCCCTCCTTGTAGTGCTCCGCGTCTGTCCTGCCCTTGAAACGCGCATCGCTGGAGCGCAGTTTCCTGTCAACGGCGAATATCTGGACCTTGAACAGTGGCACGTGCTTCGACACCTTCTTCTTGGGTTCTGGGGTAGGGGAGTCCGTTCCCTCCTGCTGCACCCTGCTGTCCGTTTCGGGCTGCATCACTGACGGCGGTTCGGGGTTGCCCTGTGGCGCAGTCTCTTGCCTGAAGTCTGAGCGGCTCGGCACTATGGGGGCAATGTCCTCAGGCTTGTAGGGTATCGTGATACTGTTGTCGTATTTGTTTTTGTATTGCGCGAACGCCTGGTATATGCCGCGTGCTATGTCGTCTATCCTTCTCTCGTCGTTGAGCAGCTGTTCGTCGCTCGGGGTAGAGATGAAGCCCAACTCTATCAGACAGCTGGGCATCGATGTCTCGCGCAACACGAGGAAGCCAGCCTGCTTCACGCCCTTGTTGGGGCGCCCTGCGGTGGAGCATACGTTATGCTGCACAAACTTGGCAAGGTCAACAGACTTGTGCATGTTGTTGTCTTGCATAAACTCAAAGATGATGTAGCTCTCTGAGCTGTTGGGGTCAAAACCCTGATAGCGGGTCTTGTAGTCCTTCTCCTGCAATATCACCTCATTCTCTCGCTTTGCCACCGCCAGGTTGTCGGCAGCGCGGTGCATACCTAAGGTGTAGGTCTCCATGCCTCTGATGGACGATGGTCTTGACGGAGCGGCATTCGTGTGTATGCTTATAAAGAGGTCTGCCTTTGCCTTATTGGCTATGTCGGCTCTTCCGTGCAGCGTTACGAACACGTCGGTCTTTCTGGTGAAGATAACATTCACGTCAGGACTGTATCGCTCCAGATACCTGCCAAGGGCGAGTGCCGTCTTCAGGTTGATGTCTTTCTCTTTAGAGAAGGCACCTATGGCACCAGCGTCATGACCTCCATGTCCAGGGTCAATGACGAGCGTAAAACGCTTCGCATCGACGTTGGGAATAAAGGTGAGTATGCTGATTATTAGTATGATAAGCCTGATTTTCATCACGATGGCATCGTTTTGGACTACAAAGTTACAAAAAATAAGGAAAATAAGAAGAGTGCCTTATTACTTTTAATTTTTATTAAGAAACTGCAAAAAAAATACAACTACACCTTTTCTATTTATAAAATAAATTCATTAACTTTGCGACGTTAAAAATGAGACTGACAATTATAAGATTGAAAATTAAACACTTAACAAAAATATAGAAAGAAAATGAGTAACAACAACCAACAGGGACAGCAGCTGCAGATAGATATCTCTCAGGATATGGCTAAGGGCGTGTACAGCAATTTCGCTATCATTTCCCACTCTCACGCTGAGTTTATAGTCGATTTGGCTTCCACACTGCCTGGCACTCCTAAGGCTCAGGTGGTAAGCCGCGTGGTGCTGGCTCCAGAACATGCCAAGCGTCTCGCCATGGCGCTGCAAGACAACATCATGCGCTACGAGCAGGAGTTTGGCAAGATCAACCTCGGCAACGGTCCTCAGGGCTCTGCCCCTAAGACAGCCAATCCGTTTGGTAGTCAGGGCGAGGCATAATATATCATGGGGCAGGTATATATAAAGGATATGCGCCTGCATGCCTTTCATGGCGTGAACAAGCAGGAAAGGGTGGTTGGCAACGACTATGTTGTCAACCTCTGTGTGGACTATCCTTTAGAGCAGGCATGCACCAGCGACGACGTCAGCGATACGCTGAACTATGCCACCCTCGTCGATATAGTGAAGCAAGAGATGCAACAACCCAGCAACCTTCTCGAGCATGTGGCAGGCCGCATAGCCCGTGCCGTCTTCGCCATGCACGCCAAGGCTGAGGCAGTCACCGTAGATATAAGAAAAGTAGCAGCCCCCATGTCCGCCGACTTCGCTGGCGCTGGGGTAAGGCTAAGATTTAGCTCGACTTTTAGGAGTTAAAGGAGTTAAAGGAGTTAGCGCTCTTCGAGCTTAGGAGTTAAAGACAAATGCTACGACTATCATATAGTTTATGGTATTGTCTAAGTGGCTGCAAGCCACGTTAACTTCTCTAACTTCTCTAACTTCTCTAATAAAAAATAATAGATAATGAAAATAGGATTTGACAACGACAAGTATCTCAGCATACAGTCTGAACACATTAAGGAACGTATAGCTAAGTTCAAGGGCAAACTGTACCTGGAACTGGGCGGCAAACTCTTTGACGACCATCACGCCAGCCGCGTGCTGCCAGGTTTTCAGCCTGACTCCAAACTGCGTATGTTCAGCAAGATTAGCGACCAGATAGAGATAGTGATAGTGATAAGCGCTGAGGATATAGAGCGCAACAAAGTGCGTGCCGACCTCGGTATAACCTACGACGAGGATGTGCTGCGCCTGCGCGACGAGTTCATCGGGCGCGGTTTCATGGTGGGCTCGGTGGTCATCACCCACTACAACGGACAGCATGCCGCCGACGACTTCCGTAAGCGTCTGGGACGTATGGGCATCAAGTCTTACGTACATTATCTTATAGACGGCTATCCACATAACGTGCAGCTCATAGCCTCTGATGAGGGCTTCGGCAAGAACGACTATGTCGTAACGGAGCGTCCGCTCGTCATAGTCACCGCTCCTGGACCAGGTTCAGGCAAGATGGCGGTGTGCCTGTCACAGCTCTACAACGAGCATAAGCGTGGCATAGAGGCTGGTTACGCTAAGTTTGAGACCTTCCCAGTGTGGTCACTGCCTTTGAAGCACCCAGTCAATATAGCCTACGAGGCTGCTACGGCAGACCTCAACGATGTCAATATGATTGACCCCTTCCACCTTGAGGCGTATGGCAAGACGGCTATCAACTACAACCGCGACATTGAGATATTCCCAGTGCTCAACGCCCTGTTTGAGGGCATCTATGGCCATAACCCCTATAAGTCGCCTACCGACATGGGCGTGAATATGGTGGGCTTCTGCATCAGCGACGACGAGGTGTGCTGCGAGGCATCCAAGAATGAGATTATACGCCGTTACTATGATGCAACCAATAAGTTTGCCAACGGCGCCAGCAATGAGGCTGAGGTGCAGAAGATACAGCTGCTCTTCAATCAGGCAGGCATCAATACCGACTACCGTAAGGTTACCGTAGCCGCAAAGGAGCGTAAGGCTCGTAACGGAGGCATACCAAGTGCCGCTATGGAACTTGAGGACGGCACCATCATCACGGCTGAGGCGAGCGACCTGCTCGGCTCTTGCGCAGCATTGCTGCTCAATGCCATGAAGCATCTGGCAGGCATAGACCACTCCCTGAAACTCATTCCTCAGAACATGATTGAGCCGATACAGAAGATGAAGGTCGAGTACCTGCAGGGCAAGAATCCGCGACTGCATACCGACGAGGTGCTCGTGGCACTCTCAGTGCTGTCACAGGTCAACGACACCTGCGTCAAGGCACTCGAGAAACTGCCCGACTTCAAGGGCTGTCAGGCTCACGCCACCGTGATGCTCTCTGAGGTTGACCGCAAGATTCTCAAGAAACTCGGAGTGGGGCTCACCTGTGACCCAATAAAGAAGATTTAGAAGTAATTTGCAACATTTTTAAATATAACCACCGCACCAATTCGATGCAGTGGTTTTGTTTTTGACTGCAAAAAAAGACTGCAACCAGCTCGGAACGTTTTCGTTTTCGTCTTCGTAGTGGCATAGCCACGTTTCGTACGAAGTTTACAAAGTACAACGAGTAAAACAAAAACAAGAATAACCCTTTTTGAAAGTTTGGCACTGTGTGCCTTGTCCTGCTGTAGTCAAGAATCTGATTGTAAGCGAGCTTACATCATATTCTTACCAACACCATGACAAATCTATGGATGTCGCAACTTTCAAAAAGAAAAAACCCCACTCTCCGAGTGGAAAAACAAAGATCACACACTCAGCGAGTAACGGGAACGTTAACGGGAACGGGAACACCCCTTGACCATAGTTTTCGTAGCGAGCTCTGCTCGCGTTTCGTAGTGGCGTAGCCACGTATCGTAGGCGCTTGCGCCGTATCGTACTCGCTCCGCGAGTTCTGGTTTTTAATGTTTTTCCTGACAAGGGCATAACCTGACGTCAGGAGGGTGCAGGACTGCAAGGGATAAGGGCTTAGGTGCTTGCACATAAAGAACATATCACTTGAAGGTCTGCGAGAGTCTGAAAGACTTATGCCCTTGACAGGGGTTTTCTTTGTTTTTGTTAAATATCAAAATAATTGTACCTTGTACTTAGTCACCTTGTACCTTGTTCCCGTTCTTGCGCTCCAGTTGGTGCTCAGGCGAGCAAGCTCGGAACCCGTTGCGTAGCCATAGGCGCTCCTGACTTTCAAAAAATACGCAAATTAAAAGGTGATACTCATGAGAGTACCACCTTTTTAATTACCTGCCGCTTTGCGTTATCATTTCAGCAACGTCGTCGCAGAAACGGTGGTTGCTGAGCATGTCGTCGATGTTGATATGCATGCGATAACGCCAGTAGTGATGGGGATTTGCTGGAATATTGATGCGCTCGGCACTGGCATCAGCAAGCTTGAGCTCGTCGCTGATGGCGAGCCAGTCTTGCAGCGAGAGGATGCAGAGCATGGAACCTGACTGGAGGTTGCGCAGCATGATGTCGCGTGCCAGCCACGCTGGAAGAGGGTGGGGCGCTTCATCGCGTCGTCCAAGCATCTGTGAGTAATAGCGCTGCGCCCTGACTTCGTCCTCATCCCACCACATGCGCAGGGTTGGCATGTCATGACTGTCTATGGTGCACACACTGCGGTAAGGGTAGCGGTCTGGATAACCAAACTGCAGTCCATATTCCTTAGGCATAGACTGCACCTCGAGCGAGAGTATCCTGAGGTCGTTCATGACGGTAGGCACGCACGGTGGTATCATACCGAGGTCTTCAGCGCAGACGAGCATCTCAGTGGCTTCTATCAGCTTAGGCAGTTTCTTCATTGCCTCGCGCTGCCAGAAGTCATTGTTGCGCTTATAGAAATAATCATCATAGAGACGATTGAAGATGCGACGCTCATTGTCGCTCAGTAGCATCTTGAAGACATAGGAGTGCTGCGCCGTGATGCGCGGATGATAGAGCTCTGGATTCTTATGGTCGCGAACGAAGAGCACATCGCTGATGAGGGTGTAGAGACCGTCGCGGATAATTGATAATTGACAATTGACAATTGATAATTCCCCTTGAACCAGCGAAGCGTCTTGAATTGCGCTCTGCGCATTATACCACGCTTCGACTTTGCGCTGGGTGTCGTATTCGGGTTTCATGAGGTAGTAGCCGTCCTTGAAGGGCTCAAGGAAGTGGTCGCGGACGAAGGCGGCATTGTCGCCAAAGACTGCCTGAAGCACTTCCTGGGTGATGTAAGGACGGGTGAAGAGGTCTTTCTTAAACTCTAAGCCGTATGCCTCTACTTCCTCAGGACGGAGTCCGAGGGCTGGCTGGAACTGCCCGAGCAGTCCGTGTACGGAGTGGGTAGGTATCTCCCAGATGCGGAAGAAACCGAGTACGTGGTCGATGCGGTAGGCATCGAAGTATTTCTGCATGTTCTGGAATCGGCGCACCCACCACTGGCAGTCGTCCTTTAAGATCTCATCCCAGTTGTAGGTGGGGAAGCCCCAGTTCTGTCCGTTGACGGAGAAATCATCTGGCGGTGCGCCTGCCTGACCGTTGAGGTTGAAGTAGCGGGGCTCCTGCCATACGTCGCAGCCCAGTCGCTGCACGCCGATGGGGATGTCGCCTTTGAGTATGATGTTCTTGGAACGTGCATATTCGTGAGCACCCTTCATCTGCTCTGCCAGCAGGAACTGCACGTAATAGAAGAAGGAAACGAGTTTGTATTCCTTGGTGCGAGGGTTGGAGAGTATGCTACGGTCTTCTTCGTTCCATGTGTGGTGGTCATGCCACTGGGTGAAGTCGGCTGTGCCGTTCTTATCGCGCAGATAGCAGTATTGTGCGTAAGGCACGAGCCAGTGCTGCTCTTCGTCAAACCACTCCTTGAAAGCCTTGCTGCGCAGGGTGGCGCTGCCTTCCTGCTCAAAGAGCAACTGGAGGTATTCCTCCTTGGCGTGTATCATGCGTTCGTAGTCGATGCGCTGCAACTGGTTGAGCTGTTTGCGCAGTGACTCCATCTCCTTTGCTTTCTTCTTGTCCTTCAGGGCAGGCAACTGCCTGAGGTCGATGTATTGCGGATGGAGGGCAAAGATGGAGATGCAGGAGTAGGGGTAGGAGTCGCCCCAGGTATGGCTCATCGTGGTGTCGTTGATAGGCAGTACCTGCAGTATGCGCTGGTTGGTGTATGCCACCCAATCGACCATGCGCTTGAGGTCGCCGAAGTCGCCCACTCCGAAACTGCCCTCTGTGCGCAGGGAGAAGACGGGAACGAGGGTGCCAGCCTTCTTGACATTATATATCTCAAAGAATGCCTGTGACATCTCATGCTCCTCAATCTCACCACGACGCAACTGGGGTACGCGGATGTAGCGGTTGTCTTCAGTCTCCCACATGGGCTGGTTGAGTTCGTCGCCATCCTTCACGGCAACAAACTTGAAGTCGAGACTCTGGTTTGCGGTGTATTCCGTATCAATATCACACGTCCACTCGTTGGGTGCCTGTTCGATGCAGGGAATGCCACGATCAACATGCCAGTCACCCAGTACGGGATGTCCTCCGCAGAGTATCAGACGTTCGCCTCCACGCAACTGCGGTGCCCTGACCTTGAGTCGCAGCACGGCTGGGTTAGGACGACGGTAAGTCTGACGCGGAGCGCGCCTGTTGATGCACTGCGTGAAGGCAGAGCTATAGAGGTAGGTGTCCTCAGGGATGTCTATCCATGTGTCGTAGGTGGTATATTGCGTAACACCCTGCTGACTGATGGCTATGCGATGAGCGTGGGGAGTCCATTCGTGGTGAATGACTTCGTTGCCCTTCTGCTCAGAATAGTAATAGTCGAGATACTCGGCACCATTAGGTTCGAAACGATAGGTGAACTGCCACTGCCCGTTGCCGCACTGTGTCATGCGCTGGGTGAGAAGGGTGCCGTCAGCCTGGCGTATGTTGACATAGAGGTCGTTGCCAAACTGGGTGGTGTATGCTATGTTGAGATAGAGAAGCATGACAGTTGAGAGTTGAGAGTTTAGAGTTTAGAGACAGGTTAGAGGTTAGAGTTGAGAGGTTAGAGGGTAATTTTCATTCTTCATTCATTTATTATAAGGTAAACGTAGTAGGCTATCATCAGGAGGATGAAGATGAAGCCCTCGGTACGGGTGAGGGTGTAGTTTTTCTTGCCAAAGGCGCAGAAAATCCAGAGCAGGACGGAGGAGACGAGCAAGATGATGATGTCGATGGTGGTGATGCCCTTTGCGCTGAGCGGCTGTATGGCTGCTGCCGTGCCCAGGACATAGAAGACATTGAAGACCACACTGCCCACCACATTGCCTAATGCCATAGCGGTATCACCTTTCTTGGCTGCCATGACAGAGGCGGCGAGCTCAGGGGCTGAGGTGCCGATGCTGACGATGGTGAGGGCTATGATGCTCTCGCTGATGCCCATGGACGATGCTATGCCTGAGGCTCCGTCAACGAGCCAGTTGCCACCTAAGAGGAGCAGTGCCAGACCCACTACCACGCCAAGGACAGACTTCCAGAGCGCGACGGACTTGGAGGATTTCTGTTCCTGCGTCACCTTCATGCTCGACGCTATGGAAAGGGTGTAGCAGATGAAGATGGCAAAGAAGCAGAGCATCAGGATGCCCTCGCCGCGTCCCAGCTCTCGCTTGCCACAACTGTCGGGTAATAACACCGTTGCAGCTATTGCCACGCTGGAGAGGACGGCGAAAGGTACATCGTAGAGCACGTTGCTTCGCTGCACTATGACAGGGCGCACCAATGCCGTGACACCCATGATGCCAAGGATGTTGAAGATGTTGCTGCCCACGATATTGCCCAGCGCTATGTCGGCATTGCCCTGTATGGCAGAAAGAACGCTGACCACAAACTCTGGTGCGCTGCTGCCAATGGCAACGATGGTGAGTCCCACCACGAGGGTAGGGATGCCAAAACGCTCGGCTATGGAGGCTGCACCGTCAGTGAGCCAGTCGGCACCCTTGATGATAGCCAACAAGCCCACTGAGAATAGGAGTATGTTAATGAGGAGAGACACTCAAGTACAAGGTGACAAGGTACAAGGTACAAAGTACAAGGTACAAATATTAAATCTTTGGAAGCTGAGCGAATGCCTGCTGCAGTTCTTCGTCAGTAGGGATGTAGTCGCCCATTTCGTGTGAGTTATATTTCTCGTATGCCACGAGGTCGAAGTAACCAGTGCCAGTGAGTCCGAGAACGATGTTCTTAGCCTCGCCAGTCTCCTTGCACTTGAGAGCCTCGTCGATGGTAGCACGGATGGCGTGGCTTGACTCTGGTGCAGGCAGTATGCCCTCAGTACGGGCAAAGAGGGTGGCAGCCTCGAAGACAGAGGTCTGTTCTACGGCGCGAGCCTCAAAGAGTCCGTCATGATAGAGCTGAGAGAGGACAGGGCTCATACCGTGGAAACGCAGACCACCAGCGTGGCTGGCGCTTGGAATGAACTGACTGCCAAGGGTGTACATCTTAGCAAGCGGACATATCTTACCAGTGTCGCAGAAGTCGTAAGCAAACTTACCACGAGTGAAACTTGGACAAGAAGCAGGCTCTACGGCGATAATCTTATAGTCAGCCTCGCCACGAAGCATCTCGCCGATGAATGGGGTAGCAAGTCCGCCGAGGTTAGAACCGCCACCAGCACAACCTATAATCATATCAGCCTTGACGCCGAGTTTCTTCAGTGCTGCCTGTACCTCAAGACCAATGACGGTCTGGTGGATGAGCACCTGATTGAGCACAGAGCCGAGCACATAACGGTAGCCCTCATGAGTGACGGCAGCCTCTACAGCCTCAGAGATAGCACAACCTAATGAACCAGTGGTGCCAGGGTGCTCAGCAAGAATCTTTCTGCCCACCTCGGTGGTTTCGCTTGGCGATGGTGTTACGCTGGCGCCATAGGTGCGCATCACCTCACGACGGAATGGCTTCTGCTCGTATGAACACTTTACCATATACACGTTACAGTCTAAGCCGAGGAAGGCACATGCCATACTGAGTGCCGTGCCCCACTGACCAGCACCAGTCTCGGTGGTCACACCCTTCAGTCCCTGCTTCTTAGCCACGTAAGCCTGGGCTATGGCAGAGTTGAGCTTGTGTGAGCCAGAGGTGTTGTTGCCCTCAAACTTATAATAGATATGGGCAGGAGTGTCGAGAGCCTTCTCAAGGAAGTAAGCACGTGTGAGAGGTGAAGGACGGTACATCTTGTAGAACTCAAGCACCTCTTCAGGAATGTCGAACCACTTGGTGTCGTTGTCCAGCTCCATCTTGTTGAGTTCCTCGCAGAAGATAGGGTTCATCTCCTCTATTGTCAGAGGCTTGCCAGTGCCAGGGTTTACCAATGGTGCTGGCTTGGTCTTCATATCTGCACGCACATTATACCATTTTGTTGGTATCTCGTTTTCTGAAAGGTAGGTCTTGTAGGGAATTTTCTGTTCCATTGTTTTTGTTATTGTTTTTGTTATAATTAATTCTTCATTCTACATTCTTCATTCTTCATTCAAAACTGCTTGAAGAAATCATTGCCCTTGTCATCAACAAGGATGAAAGCAGGGAAGTTCTCTACGCGGATTTTCCATATAGCCTCCATGCCCAGTTCTGGGTACTCCACACACTCGATGCTCTTGATGTTGCTTGAAGAGAGGAAGGCAGCAGGACCGCCGATAGAGCCGAGGTAGAAGCCTCCATGCTTCTTACAGCTGTCAGTTACCACCTGGGTACGGTTGCCCTTGGCAATCATGATGAGCGAGCCGCCATTCTCCTGGAACTCGTCAGTGTATGGGTCCATACGGTTTGCCGTGGTAGGTCCCATAGAACCGCAAGGCATTCCCTGAGGGGTCTTGGCAGGACCAGCATAGAGCACTGGGTGGTCCTTGAAGTATTGTGGCATTCCCTCGCCATTGTCGAGGCGAGCCTTGATCTTAGCGTGAGCTATATCACGAGCCACGATGATGGTGCCATTGAGGTTTACACGGGTAGAGACAGGATATTTGCTCAACTCCTTGCAAACGTCAGCGATAGGCTGGTCGAGGTTGATATTTATTGCGTCGCCTTCGCCAGCCTTGCGCAATGCCTCTGGTATCAACTCGTAAGGTTTGTCGTCCATCTTCTCGATGAAGATACCATCCTTAGTAATCTTAGCCTTGATGTTACGGTCTGCAGAACAAGAGACGCCCAGTCCGATAGGGCAGGAAGCACCATGACGAGGCAGACGAACCACACGGATGTCGTGGGCGAAGGCAGTACCACCAAACTGTGCTCCGAAACCAATCTTCTTAGCCTCCTCAAGCAACTGCTCCTCTAAGGCTATGTCGCGGAAGGCACGACCAGTCTCGTCGCCAGTGGTAGGCAGCGAGTCGTAGTATTTTGTTGAGGCGAGTTTTACGGTGAGCAGGTTCTTCTCAGCCGATGTACCGCCAATGACGAATGCGATGTGATAAGGAGGACAGGCAGCAGTGCCCAGACTCTTCATCTTCTCAACGAGGAAAGGCACCAGAGTGCCAGGGTTCTGTATGCGAGCCTTGGTCTCCTGATAGAGGTAGGTCTTGTTGGCTGAGCCACCACCCTTTACCACACAAAGGAAACGGTACTCCATGCCCTCTGTAGCCTCGATGTCTATCTGTGCAGGCAGGTTGCAACGGGTGTTCACCTCATTATACATATCGAGTGGGGCATTCTGTGAGTAGCGCAGGTTGTCCTGGGTGTAGGTGTTATAAACCCCCTTGGCAAGAGGTTCCTCATCCTCAAATCCTGTCCACACCTGCTGACCCTTCTCAGCGTGAATTATCGCTGTGCCTGTGTCCTGACAGAAAGGCAACTGACCCTTGCAAGCTACTTCGGCATTGCGTAACATGGTGAGTGCTACATACTTATCGTTGTCTGATGCATCAGGCGCGTTAAGTATAGAAGCAACCTTCTCGTTGTGCTCTCTGCGCAACATGAAGTTTACGTCGTGGAAAGCCTGAGTGGTAAGCAGTTCGAGAGCCTCCTTAGAAACCTTCAGGATTGGTGTGCCCTCAAATTCGCTTATTGACACACCCTCTTTTGAAATAAGACGGTATTCTGTCTTGTCTTCGCCAAGCTGGAACATTGGCGCATACTTGAATTCTGGATTAGCCATTATGTTTTTGTATTATTATTGTTCTAATGATTAACTTATTGAGTCGAGGAATTCAGTTATCTGCTGCTCGCTCACATCACCCATCTCATACTCTCTCTCAGCGTCGTGGCGAATGGCATCGAGCCATTTCTCGTAAGCCTGTTCTGTATCAGAATCATTGTCGCTGCATCCCTTCCACTGGTTGTAGCCGTCAAAGATATTCTTGAAACGGTTTTCGAGGGTTGCTATGTCGTTGATGTCGTCATTGAGTATGTCTTCCCTTATCTGTTCCACAGCCTCTGTAGGGGTGAGGAGACCCAGAAGGTCAGTCCAGTCGTCAGTGCTGCTGGCATTGCCATACATGCGGAGGGCGAGTTTGTAGTATTCCAGACCATGCTGCAGGGCAGAGGCTGTGATGGTAAATCCCTTGCCTGTGTATTCCTCAGCATCATAGCCCTGTTCAGACTGCATCTCAAGCAGGCAGTTCATGCCAGCCTTAATGCGCTCTATAACATAAGGCGAGAGCCAGTCGTAGTTGATAAGCGACTTACGACCCTCAGCAGGACGTTTGTCTCGCTTAGGCCATTTCATCACGTCTCTGTAGGTGCCCACTGTGGTCAGGTTGCGACCAGGCACCAGCATAGTCTTGCGTCCTTCAGCTATGACATAAGAGAAGGGGAAGAGCGAGGTGTCAGGATGTGTCTGCACCTTACCCATAACCATAGAGAATGCTCCTATGTGGGCAGGCCACAGAATGTGGGCTCCGCTGGCAGTCTTAGAACCTCTCTCCATAGTGCCATAGTGTATAGGTCCCATCTTGTAGGCATGGTTAGAGAAGTTGGTGCCTGAGCCAGCGTTGTAGAAGGAGTGCTCGCCTCCGATTATGAGTGAAGACTTATGGTGGCTCACTGAGAACGGTCCGCAGAGGGCTGCACAACTTTCGCCATTGTCCATGTGGCTGTTGGCAAAGAACAACGAACCCTCGCTGGTGAATCCTCGTCCTATGTGGCAAGCCTCGCCCACGAAACTGTCGTAGAGCTTCGCTCCATCCACTATGGTAGAGCCAGCCTGTGCCACTACATTCTCCATTATCACATCGTCACCTATATATATAGCAGCATCTGGGGTAGAGGAGAGGGTGCAGTCAATGAGGCGTGAGGCACCACAGAGCTCGCACTCGTCGCCTATCACCACATTGGTGAGTTCCCTGCAATCCATGATGGTGGCATTATCGCCTATGGTAGTACATGCTGGCATCACCTCCTTGGCGTAGAGTGTAGCCATGTGGCGCAGTTTGTCAAACAGCTCGTGGTCTTCCTTCTCAGCAGCCCTTACCATCATGGCTGCTGTCTGCGAACTCAGTCCGCTGTATATCACCACATTGCCGTTGCCTGTCTCGTTCTTTACGCTTATCAGGTTGTCCTCGCCAAAGGTGGCACCGTCAGTGGTTCTGATTATGCCCACATTGTTGATGCGAACGCCTCTGCCAATGCGCACATCGCCGTCAAAGCACACATTCCTCAGTGAGTTGGTGTCAAAATCTTCTGGCACCATCACCTGTTCCCATGAGGTGCTGCGACAACCCTGTTGCTCCAAGGTTTCAATCTCGTTGTATGAAAGGTTTCTGTACTCCATATTGTTTAGATATTTCGTTATTCGGGGTTAGTCCAAAGGAAGTCGTTGTAAGGATATTTCTGCACATGCAGCTCGCGGACTTTCTTATATATCACATCGCGGAACTCGTCGATGTTTATCTTGTCTTTGGCAGAGATGAAGAGGCAGTTGTCATTGAGCTTAGCCATCCATGTGCGCTTCAGCTCGTCGAGCGAAATTTCTTCTTTCTTCACTGGTGTGAGGTCGTCCTCCTCCTTCTCCTGCCAGGTGTAGGCATCAATCTTGTTGAAGATTATCATCGAAGGTTTGTCAGCACAACCCAGGTCGGCAAGTGTCTTTTCTACCACGTTTATCTGTTCCTCAAAGTCGGGGTGGCTTATGTCCACCACATGCAGCAGCAGGTCAGCCTCTCTTGTCTCGTCGAGTGTAGATTTGAATGAGTCCACAAGGTCTGTAGGCAGTTTTCTGATAAATCCTACTGTGTCGGCAAGCAGGAAAGGCAGGTTTTCTATCACCACCTTGCGTACTGTTGTGTCAAGGGTGGCAAAGAGTTTGTTCTCAGCAAACACCTCGCTCTTGGCAAGCATATTCATGATGGTGGATTTGCCCACATTGGTGTAGCCCACCAGAGCCACACGGATGAGTCTGCCTCTGTTCTTGCGTTGGGTGGTCTTCTGCTTGTCTATCTCTGCAAGGCGTTCCTTGAGCAACGACATACGGTTGAGGATGATACGACGGTCCATCTCCAACTGGGTCTCACCAGGTCCGCGAAGTCCTACCGAACCCTTTCCGCCACCAGAACCAGAGCCACCACCCTGACGCTCAAGGTGGGTCCACAGTCTCTGCAGTCGTGGCAACATGTAGCGATACTGTGCCAGCTCCACCTGTGTCTTGGCGTTTGCCGTCTGTGCCCTCATGGCAAAGATGTCGAGTATGAGACTCGTTCTGTCGAGTATCTTCACCTTGAGTATTGCCTCGATATTGCGCATCTGCTTGGCAGAGAGCTCATCATCGAATATCACCATACCCACTGGCTGAGGACCATCGCCCTCTTCAGGGTAGTGCAACTCCTCCTGCCACTGGTCGTAGGCATCCTCACATTCCTTGATGTATTCTGCGATTTCCTCCAGTTTGCCCTTGCCCACATAAGTGACGCTTGACGGACCATTCACCCTCTGCGTGAAACGCTTGACGGTGATGGCACCAGCTGTGTCGGCAAGAAACTCCAGCTCGTCAAGGTATTCTTTGGTCTTATCCTCGTTCTGCTGTGGAGTGATAAGACCCACCAAGACGGCAGTCTCTGTTTTAGCCTCAGAAATCACAAATTCTTTCATGACTACAAAGGTACAAAAAATAGTTCATAGTTCACAGTTCATAGTTCATAGTTATCAGTCTATCGCAGTGGTTTTATTATTTTTTAACCTTTATGCACTAACTATGAACTGTGTTCCGAGCCCTGCTCGAAGAACTATGAACTATGCACTATGAACTGTGAACTAACTAATCACTCCCCAATCCACGTTTGACTTGCGAATCTCAGCCAGTCGTTTCCAAAGCATAGCATGCTCTGGAGCATTGCAGTCTGGGTCGCTGTCTATTATCTTCTGTGCCTCGTCGCGAGCCATCTGCACCAGCTGTCCGTCTGTGGCTATGTTGGCTATCTTCAGGTCGAAAGCCATTCCGCTCTGCTGGGTGCCCTCAAGGTCGCCAGGACCTCTCAGTTTGAGGTCTGCCTCGGCTATGCGGAAACCATCGTTTGTCTCACACATTATGTCGAGTCGCTTCTTGGTTTCCTTTGACAACTGGTAGTCGCTCACCAGTATGCAGTATGACTGGTCGGCTCCTCTGCCCACTCTGCCCCTGAGCTGGTGCAACTGTGACAGACCAAACCTCTGTGCCTCCATTATCACCATCACTGAGGCATTGGGCACATTCACTCCCACCTCTATCACTGTGGTGGCTACGAGCATCTGTGTCTCGCCTCTGGCAAAGCGTTGCATCTCTTCCTCTTTCTCTGCTGGCTTCATCTTTCCGTGCACCTTGCTGAGGCTGTAGGTAGGGAATACCTCTTGCAGGTGGGCAAAACCTGCTTCCAGGTCTTGCAGGTCCATCTTCTCGCTCTCTGTTATCAGTGGATAGACCACATACACCTGTCTGCCTTTGCTCACCTCCTTGCGTATGCCCTCATAGAGGCTAACCATCTGGTTCTCATACTTATGTAGGGTCATGATGGGTTTTCTGCCTGGTGGCAATTCGTCTATCACACTCACGTCGAGGTCGCCATAGATAGTCATGGCGAGAGTGCGAGGAATTGGTGTGGCTGTCATCACGAGTATGTGGGGTGGGTTGTCGTTTTTGCTCCACAACTTTGCCCTCTGAGCCACTCCAAAACGGTGTTGCTCATCTATCACGGCAAGTCCTAAGTTGTTGAATACCACATTGTCTTCTATTATGGCATGAGTGCCCACCAGTATATTCACTTCGCCATTCTGCAGACCCTCCATCACAGCCTCTCGACGCTTGCCTTTCACTATGCCAGTGAGCAGTTCTACCCTGATATTGAGTTTGGTTCCCGTTGACGTTCCCGTTCCAGTTAAAAACTCCTTGATTGTGGCAAGGTGTTGCTCTGCAAGTATCTCCGTTGGTGCCATCATCACAGCCTGAAAACCGTTATCTACTGCTATCAGCATAGCCATCAGGGCAACGAGTGTCTTGCCTGAGCCCACATCGCCCTGAATCAGGCGGTTCATCTGTCTGCCTGTGTTCATGTCCTTGTGTATCTCATGCATCACTCGCTTCTGTGCTCCTGTCAGTTCGAATGGCAGGTTGTGCTTGTAGAAGTCGTTGAATGCTTCGCCCACCTTTGGCAACAGGTAGCCCTTGTATTTCTTGCGGTTGTTGGCTGCATACCTCAGTATGTTGAGTTGCACATAGAAGAGCTCCTCAAACTTCAGTCTCTCCCTTGCATGTTGCAGTTCATACTGGTTGTGGGGGTAATGCACCAGCCTCATTGCCTCGTCTCTGCTCATCAGGTGCAGGGGTTGGGTGATATAGTCAGGCAGGGTCTCAGGCAGGGTAGGGATTTTCTGTAGCAGACTCTTGGTTATCCGTTCCATAGTCCTGCTGGTCATGCCTGCCTTTTTCATCCTGTCAGTGGTGGAGTAGTAGGGTTGCATACCCATATCGTTAAGCACAAGCGAATCCACTTCATCCATCTCAGGATGGCTCAGCTGAAACCTGCCATTGAACACTCCTGGCCTGCCAAAGACTATGTATTCCTTGCCTACCTTGTAGCTCTTCTTTATATATTGCACACCAGAGAACCACACCAGGTCCATCACGTCTGTGCCATCGCTGAAATGAGCCACCAGACGCTTCTTCCTCGGACCCATCTCAAAGGTCTCATACGACAATATCCTGCCCCTTATCTGCACAAAGGGCATCTCCAAGGTCAACTCCCTGATTTTGTATATCTTAGTCCTGTCAACATGCTTGTATGGGTAGTACTCCAGCAGGTCGCCAAAGGAGTGGATGCCCAACTCCTTGTTGAGTATCTGCTGCCTCTGCGGACCCACTCCGTTAAGGTACTTTATGTCTTGGTCAAGTATGCTGCTCATTATTTCTCTGCAAAGATACAGAAAAAGCATAGCTCCTGCAAGAAAAAGCTATGCTTTTAGCAATTTTTAGATAAAGATTTCTGCTGTTGTTATACCAACACCTCTGCTATTCTCAAATCGAATGGGGTGGTGAGTTTGATGTTCTCTCTGTTGCCTTCAACCATAGTGACTGTCTGGCCGAACGCCTCCACCACACTTGCATCGTCTGTAAACTGCTCAGTGTAAGGCTGTTGGTTAGCAGCCTTCAATAGTTGGATGTCGAAGGCCTGAGGGGTCTGCACCAAGCGATAGTCGCTACGAAGAACATTGTAACCCTTATCACCAGAAAGGTGGCGAAGGGTCTCCACTACAGGAACAACTGGGATTACTGCCTTGTGGGTTCTGGCTGCATCATAGCAACGCTTGATGACCTCAACACTCACAAAGGGTCTTACTCCATCATGCACTCCCACAATGCCTTGCTCATCGTCTGGTATAAGGCGAAGACCGTTCTGCACAGAGTGGAAGCGGGTTTCGCCTCCATCGGCTATCTGATAAGAGACCCTCTCAGTCCCCCTTAAAGGGGGAAGATTTGTGCCTGCAGGCTGAGGGTAGGGGAAATGATATTCCTCACAGAGCTGATGCCAGTAATCCTGCTGAGCCTTAGGCAGAACAAGGATTATCTGGAGGTCTGGCGAATACTCCCTAAACCTCTCTATTGTGCGCATAAGCACTGGTTTGCCTGCTATGGGGATGAACTGCTTGGGAATGTCACCTCCCATGCGAAGTCCCTTGCCCCCAGCTACTATAATAATGTAGTCCACGAGAATTTCTAATTTCTAATTCCTAATTTATTAAACATCATTCCCTCTCTCAGGGCTTTTGCCTCGTTGGTGTAGCCCAGCATCTCGAGAATGGCATAGGAATAAGGAAGGGTAGCTGCAGGTCCGCAACCAGTGATGATGTTGCCATCAACGGTATAGACATCAGCTGTGTATTCTGCCCCTGTCATCTGGTCATCAAAACCAGGGTAGCAGGTAGCCTTCTTGCCCTTGAGAATGCCCAGACTGCCTAACACTAACGGAGCAGCACAGATGGCACCAACCTTCTTGCCAGAGTTGTATTGGTTGAGCATAGCCTTGCGAACTCCCTCATGGTCGTTGAGGTTGGTGGCACCAGGCAGTCCGCCTGGCAACAGGAGCATATCAGCATCGCTGAGGTCGGCTTGCTCTATGGTGGTGTCACACTCTATCTTTACTCCATGTGACAAAACAGCCTCATTACTGCCTGTGATGCTTACTGTCTTGATGTCTGCTCCTGCTCTCCTGAGCACATCAACTACGGTCAGAGCCTCTATCTCCTCTGTGCCGTTTGCTATAAATTCATAAACTTTTGCCATATTTTCTTGGGGTTTTTGTAAAAAACTTTATACTTTATACTCTATACTTTATTCTTTTTTTGTACTTTTGCACTTGCAAATGTACAAAATGTTTGTGAAACAGCAAACTTTTATTCACTAAAATAACACCCAGAGAGTGTATGAACAACGAGAAATTGCGCTTCGCCATATTCGGCAATGAGTTTCAGGCAAAGAAATCACTTGCCATACATAAGATAGTGGCTATACTGCAACAGCATGAGGCTGAGATAATAATGGACAGACCATTCTATAAGTTTGTGACTGAGGGACAACACATGGACATCAGCGTTGACGAGGTGTTTGAAGGCGATGATTTCAATGCCGACTTCGCCATCTCTATGGGTGGCGATGGCACTCTGCTCAAGACTGCTGCAAGGGTCTATGCCAAGAGCATTCCTGTGGTGGGTGTGAATATAGGCAGACTGGGATTTCTGGCTGATGTGAACCCTTCTGACATAGAGAAGGCTGTCACTGCATTATATAAAGGTAAGTATAAGGTGCATGAGCACAATGTGATAAAGATAGAGACTGAGAATGGCGATGGGGTTCAGGGCTCGCCTTATGCCCTCAATGACATTGCCGTGCTGAAGCGTGATTTGGCTTCTATGATTTCTATCAGGGTGAATGTGAATAATGACTACCTTATGACGTATCAGGCTGACGGACTGATTGTTACCACTCCTACAGGCTCTACGGCATATAGCCTTTCGAATGGTGGACCAATCATCACTCCTGGCACTAACACAATGTGCCTGACGGCTGTGGCTCCGCATAGTCTGAATGTGCGACCTATAGTGGTGCCTGACTCTGCTGTGATAACCCTGAAGGTGGAAAGCCGAAGCCACAACTTCCTCGTGGCTGTCGATGGTAGAAGTACGAGTCTGGATGAGGGCACAGTGGTGAAGATTTCCAAGGCTCCTTATTCGGCTCGAATAGTGAGATTCAGCGACCGCAAGTATTTCTCAACCCTAAGAAAGAAGATGATGTGGGGCATTGACCAGAGATGAGGCTTCCTAACAAGAAATATAGGGCAAAGACTATAGTGAAGTGGTTGTGGCAATCGTCAAGCGACAACCGCTTGCAGGCTATACTCAACACTGCCATAGGATTGGCACAGGTGGTGGTGAGTCTGGCATCGGTATGGGCTGTGCAGACAGCGATAGATATCGCTTCGCACAACAAAGAGGGCGATGTGATATCGGCTGTGCTGGTGATGGCTGGACTGGTTGCCCTCAATTTCGTACTCAACATATCATCTGTATGGGTGCGAAATATTCTTGGTATCAAGGCACAGAACAGGATGCAGCGACGAATGTTAGGAAGGATTCTGCACTCAGAATGGCAGGGCAGAGACTCCATGCATAGTGGCGATGTGCTCAACCGTCTGGAGCAGGATGTGAATAATGTGGTGAACTTCGTGGCTGAGACTCTGCCTAATGCAGTCTCTGTGGTAGCCCTGTTCCTCGGAGCTTTCGTCTATCTCTTTACTATGGATCATTCTCTGGCACTCATCATCGTGGTGATGTTTCCTATCTTCCTTGTATTGAGTAAGATATATATGGGCAAGATGCGACAGTTGACTCGTGAGGTGAGAGAATCCGACAGTCAGGTGCAGAGTCTGCTTCAGGAGTCTGTTCAGAATCGTATTCTTGTAAAAACACTCGAGAGCGAGGATGAGATAGTTGACCGCTTGAGCGACCAGCATTCGGCATTGCGTGAGAAGGTGGTTAAGAAGACTCGCTTCTCCGTCATCTCTAACCTTATAGTTAATGTGGGCTTTGCCACTGGTTATCTTGTGGCTTTCGCCTGGAGTGCCTTGCGTATGTCTGTCGGCTCTCTCTCATACGGCGGAATGACGGCTTTCCTGCAACTGGTAAACAAGATTCAGAATCCTGCTCGCAACCTTTCCAAGCTGGTTCCGCAGTTTGTTTCTGTGTTCACAGCTGCTGAGCGCTTGATGCTCTTTGAGGATATTCCTCTCGAGGAGAAGGGCGAGTCAATAGAGGTGGAAGGTCCATGTGGCATACAGATTAACGAGGTGTCATTCGCTTATCCTGACGACCCTGATACTCCCATCATCGACAAACTCTCTTTCGACTTCAAACCAGGCACTTGCACAGCTATAGTGGGAGAGACAGGTGCAGGAAAGACTACCTTGCTTCGCATGATTCTTGCCCTGATTCGTCCTGATAGTGGCAACGTATATATATATAATAAGGTGGAAAGGTTTATCGTGTCGCCACTCACTCGATGCAACATAACCTATGTGCCACAGGGCAACACCATGCTTAGTGGTTCCATTCGCGATAATCTCCTCTTGGGCAATGTCGATGCTACTGAGGAACAGATGTATGAAGCTCTCGATGAGGCTTGTGCCGACTTCGTTCGCGAACTGCCTGACGGACTTGATACGGAAATGACGGAACAGGGTGGGGGACTGAGTGAAGGACAGGCTCAACGTATCTGCATAGCCAGAGCCCTGTTACGCAACAGTCCGCTGATGATTCTCGATGAGGCAACAAGTGCCCTCGATCCTGAGACAGAGAAGAAACTTCTCAACAATATATTGGAGAACAACTCACGAACCGTAATATTCATTACCCATCGACCAGTGGTGTTGCGCTATTGTGATACTTCCCTGAATTTGGAAAGAATTCACAATTAAACGAATTATCGCACAATCTCCATTTGACATTTATCAATGCGTCGATAAAAAAGCGGTCTTTTTCAAAACTTTTTGTGAAAAAGATTTTGTCATATCGTGAAATTTTCATACCTTTGCACTCGCTTTTGAAAAAAGGCACCCCTCTTAGCTGAGGGTTATTCGTTCTTTGACAGAGTTACATAAACAGGAAAAGTAGTAGTACGAGAAGCTAGTACGTATATTCTTTATATTTATATGAAGTTATATGTACATGGGTGAAGAAACAGGATTTTTTCAAAGTCAACCATCAATTCTTTTTTAAATCTACTCTGGATAACAGCATTCATTCCCTGAATCAGACAATTAAGAAAAATTTTACAATGTAGAGTTTGATCC
>JAEEGL010687091.1_pt1 | contig 98247 bp, 91 predicted proteins | sample 9134231 | NCBI WGS metagenome assembly JAEEGL01 (sample SAMN16246548, study PRJNA631951) | gut metagenome | biome: gut microbiome; feature: rumen; material: fiber-attached | host: Bos | place: Iran: Karaj | collected 2018-10 | reverse complement strand
GCTTGCTAAAACTTTTGTTAAAGCAGCGGTTAAGGTTGTCTTACCGTGGTCAACGTGACCGATTGTGCCGACGTTAACGTGCGGTTTGCTTCTTGAAAACTTCTCTTTTGCCATAATTTTTTACTCCTATTACTTTTTTATTTTAAAATCTATAAGCTGGGAATGGGACTTGAACCCACGACCTTCTCCTTACCATGGAGATGCTCTACCAGCTGAGCTATCCCAGCAATCTTTATAAGCGGGCGAAGGGAATCGAACCCTCGTCATCAGTTTGGAAAACTGAGGTTCTACCATTGAACTACGCCCGCAATGGGAAAACCTTATTAGGCGCGAGCGGGAATCGAACCCACGAATAGCAGTTTTGCAGACTGCCGCCTTACCACTTGGCCATCGCGCCAAAATCGCTATGACAATATTATAATAAAAAAAGGACTTTCCTTGCAAGGATTTTTTTTATTTTTTTATTTTTTAGACGAGAAATTTTAATTATTTTTAATAAGAAATATTTTTACAATAAAAATTTAGGCATAAAAAAAGCGGGCTGATAAATTAAACCTGATTACCCATCATAGTTCAAACTTATCAACCCGCATTACTGGAGTTTTCCTCCATATACTACACTCCTTTCAGTCTAGCATTGTACTTTAACCTTACCAGCCACCCCGGCAGCGCCTGCGGCCACCACAACAAACATCACCGCAACCTAGCCCACCGAAACAACCGGCAAGACCACAGCCAAACGGCTATGGTTTACTTATAACCCCACCTCCGCCAAAACACCGGCAGAAGCAAGGCATCCCCTCTTCGCACGAACACAGACACTAAAGCAACCGGCTTTAGCAAAAGCACCAAGGAAAAACTAAAAACCCCGGCACCTCTCCATGTCCTGCATCACTAGCCGCTTTTTAAGCCCAAGCACCCTTGCGGGAACTTTCACGCTTGAACCCAAGTCTCTCAAAACAGGCATCTACCTTCATAACACCCATCTTAGAAACCCCGGCCACAAGAGAAATCTGTTTATCAAAGAACACAATATTTACGGGCGGTCTCCTTTTTTAGGAGGAGGAAATGCTTGCCTTTTCGCAAGCCCTAACGTCCGCCCATAACTATAATATACGCCTTTTTTTTGATTTGTCAAGGCCCTTTTTAAAAAATTTTTTACGACGGAGAAAATAGTTTTATGCTTAATTTTTAAAAATAATATTGGTTTTTATGCAAAATTTTGTGGAAAATTTAATTAGCTTTTTTCTTTTTAGAAAAAAGTGTTTCTTTCAAACAAAATATACTCAGCGTGGCTGGCAAGCCCGTGTATCCGAAATTTCTAAAAAATTAAAAATTACCAAAAAGTCGCCGCAAAAAATCTAACAATGTTTATTAGATTTTTATATAATATATAATATGATAGAACAACTTAAAACAAAACTTAATGAAATTGAAAACAACTATACAACCAAACTGCAAAATTGCGCTTCTTTAAAAGAATTGCAAGATTTGCAAGTTGAAGCCCTTGGCAGAAAAGGCGCTCTAACCGAACTTTTAAAAAGTTTAAAAGATTTATCTTTAGAAGAAAAAAAGGCCTTTGGTCCTTTAAGTAATGAGGCAAAAAATAAATTAACCGCCCTTTTTGAAGAAAAGGCCGCCACTCTTGAAATTGAAGAAATCAATAAAACTTTAAACGCAACAGATATAGATTTAACTTTGCCCGCTTTCCCCTTTGAAAAAGGCAAAAGACACCCCCTTGAAATTGCCAAAAAAAGAATGACAGATATTTTAAAAGGCCTTGGCTTTGTGTGGGCGCAAGGTCCGCTGGTGGAAGATGAATATCACAATTTTGACGCTTTAAATATCCCTGCTCATCACCCGGCAAGAGATATGCAAGATACCTTTTTTATCAAAAACACACAAAAGAAAGATTTTGTTTTAAGAACGCACACTTCCGGCGTGCAAATAAGAACTATGCAAAAGCAAAAACCGCCGATAAGAATTATTGCCCCCGGCAGAGTGTTTAGAAAAGACGCTTTAGACGCAACCCACAGCCCTGTATTTAATCAAATTGAAGGGTTATATGTAGATAAAAATGTATCTTTGGCTGATTTAAAAAGAGATTTAACTTTATTTATGAAAGGTCTTTTTGGCCCTAAAGCACAAGTTCGTTTTAGATCTTCTTTCTTCCCGTTTACAGAACCTAGTGTTGAAGTTGATGTAAAATGCGTATTCTGCGAAGGTAAAGACCAAAACTGCCCTGTTTGTAAAGGTTCCGGTTGGAAGGAAATGTTAGGTGCTGGTATCGTGCACCCTAATGTGCTTAGAAACTGCGGCATTGACCCGGAAGTTTACAGCGGTTATGCCTTTGGTATGGGCGTTGAACGCTTGGCAATGTTCTCGCTTAACATAAAAGATATTAGAAATTTCTACGATAATGATGTTCGTATTTTGGAGCAATTTTAAATGAAAATATTATATTCCTGGTTAAAAGATTTTATTGATATTGATTTAACGGCAAGTGAGTTAGAAAAACATTTAACTTCGCTTGGTATGGAAGTGGAAGAAATAACAAAAACAGGTGCGGATTTTGATGATATTTATGCAGCTAAAATTGTTAAAATTCACCCCCATCCAAATGCTGATAAACTACATTTAGTTGATTTGGAAACTAAAGACGGCACTTTAAGAGTCGTCTGCGGTGCCAAAAATATTGAAGAAGGCCAAATCGTGCCCCTAGCAAGAGTTGGTGCAAGACTTGGTAAAGAATATTTAAAACCTGCCGTAATAAGAGGGGTTGCCTCTGAAGGTATGCTTTGTTCTTCAAAGGAACTTGGCTTAACTGCCGATGCAAGCGGTATTATGTTGCTTGATAAAAATACCCCTATTGGCACAAATATTAAAGAACTTTACGGCAAGCCCGATATTATTTTTAACTTAGAACTTACGCCTAACCGCCCTGACTTAATGAGCCACCTTGGCGTTGCGCGCGAATTATCCGTTTTACTAAATATTCCTTTAAAAAATAAAGAAATTAAGCATATTGAAGGAACGGGAGATAGTCTTGAAGTTAATATTTTAACTGACGAAAACGGCTGCCAAAGATATAATGGCAGAATTATAAAAAATGTCAAAAACTGCCCTTCTCCAAAATGGCTTGCTGAAAGATTACAAGCCATGGATGTTAACCCCAAAAACGCTATTGTTGATATAACAAACTATGTCCTTTACGAAATCGGCCATCCTTTACATGCCTTTGATTTAAACCATTTAAAAGAAGGCAAAATCAATGTGCGCTGGGCTAATGAAGGTGAAGAATTTTTAGGCCTTGACGGAGTAAAAAGAACTTTGAGCGAGCAAAACCTTGTTATTGCCGATGGGCAAAAACCTGTTGCCCTTGCCGGCGTTATCGGCGGCGAAAACGATAGTATTTTGCCCGAAACAAAGGATATCTTTTTGGAAGCGGCCTATTTTTACCCACCCTGCATAAACAAGACTTCCAAAAAAATGGCAATTTCAACGGAATCTTCCCAAAGATTTGAACGCGGTGTTGATATTGAAAACTGCACCAAAGCAATGGACCTTGCTACACAACTTATAGTTGAAATTTGCGGCGGAGAAGTTAGCAAAGTAAATGATGTTTACCCAAAACCTTACACACCGCAAGCCGTTGCTTTTACCCCTAAAGATATTGAAAAAATCTTAGGTATGGAAATTGAAGAACAAAAATTAAAAGATATTTTTAATCGTCTTGGCAAACTTGAAGTTTCCGCTGAAAAATGGCTTTTTACCCCGCCGACACACAGGCGCGACCTTAACCACAAATGGGATCTAGCCGAAGAAGCAGCACGCTTTATCGGCTTTGATAATCTTGCTCAAAAAGCAGATTCTTCTTATGCTCACTTATACTTTGCCGAAAACCCTAAAAATGTTGATATTGAAAATATTTTGATTGATAAACTTATCGGGCAGGGTTTCTTTGAGTGTAAAAATTATGATTTTGTTTCCCAAAAGGAAATTGAAACACTCGGTTTTGACACAAAAAATTGTCTTGAAATTCAAAATCCGCTTGCCCAAGGTATGGAATTTTTAAGACCTTCCCTGTTAATGAGTCTTCTTAAAAATATTCATCACAATCAAAACTTTTCAAGGGATAATTTAAGACTTTTTGAAAGTGGCAAAACATTTAGTTTACAAAAAGGTTATCCTGTTGAAAACTTTGCAATTAGTGGCGTTTTAACAGGCAAAACACCGACCCAAAAATTCTTTTTAACTCCGCAATGCCACTATGGAATTTTTGGCTTAAAAGGTATTATTGAAACTTTGCTCTCAGATTATGAAATTAAACTTGTGCCTTCTCAAAAAGCACCGGTTTATATGCACCCAAAAATCTGTATGGATATTATGCTTGATAATAAAGTTATCGGTATTTTAGGCCAGGTGCACCCTTTAACTTTAAAAGCTTTTGATGTTAAAAATGATGTTTGGGCTTTTGAGTTTAACTTGAAAAATCTTGAAAAACATTTTGACGCCCAAACTTTCAAAAAGGCAAAAGATGTTTCCAATTTGCCGACAAGCGAAAGGGATTTATCTTTTATCATAGATAAAACTATTCCTTACGCAAAAATTCAGCAAGTATTAAACCCGCTTGAAGTAAAGTATAATTTAATTGACCTTTACCAAGGCGAAAATCTTGCTGAAGGCAAAAAAAGTATGACCCTGCACTTTGAGTTTGCGGCTAAAGAAAAAACTTTAACCGATAAAGAAGTCAACACCGCTGTGGAAAATATCTTAAATATACTCAAAGAACAGCTTGGTGCAACACTTAGATAATGGACGATAGATATAAAAAATTAGTCAATCTAACCGATAGGGTAGTTAAACGTCTTTCCCTTTTAGAAAAGGAAAGAAGCGCCCTGCTTGCTGATTTAAGAAAAGCTCGCGAAGATATCAATTTCCTAAAAAAAGAACAGGAAAAATATAAAACTTTGCGCGAGTGGCAACAGCAAACTACCGCCATTATCAAACAAGTGCAAACAAAAATTGCAAAAGAAATAAAAAAGATAGAAGAGCAGTCAAGCAAACCTTATCTGGGAGACAAAGATGAATAAAAATGAAAGTATGACCCTTACTATAAAAGGGGTGGAATTAGATGATGTTTATTTTGAAAATCTTGGTCCTTTGGAAATAAACGCCCTTGCTGCTACCGTTGAGAATCAAATAAACAAAATTTCTGTAGAAAAGAAAACGCTTGATGTGTTTAAGCTATTCTTATACACTGCTTTACATTTTGCAGCTCAGGCCTATTCCAAAAACGAAACGGCTTCCTCTAAAAAGCAAGATGAACAAGAACAGCTTGATATTGCTATTGATAAACTTTCTTCCGCTTTAAGCAGGTTGCCTTTAGAGTAGTTTGGGGAGTAAAAAGATATGTCCGATTTTTTTGAAGAAGAATTAAACGCCGCTAAACAAAAAAATATGCCCCTTGCCGCGCGTATGGCCCCGCAAACTTTAGAAGAATTTGCCGGCCAGCAAGATATTCTTGATAAAGGCAAAATGCTACGCCGTTTAATTGAAGCAGACAAAATAAGATCAGCCGTTTTCTTTGGCCCTCCGGGCGTTGGCAAAACTGCCCTTGCGCGTTTAATTGCCAAAAACACTAAGGCGGTCGTGCGCGAATTAAATGCTGCCGCTTGCGGTGTTGGCGAGTTAAAACAAATTATAGAAGAAGCCAAATTTAAACAGGAAAATAATTTATCAGGCGCGCAAAAAACTCTTTTAATTTTAGATGAAATACACCACTTTAACAAAACCCAACAGGATGTTTTACTCCCTTCTGTTGAAAGTGGTTTAATTACCCTAATTGGCTTAACAACCGAAAACCCTTATTTTTATATAAATAATGCCCTTTTATCAAGATTTTCCGTCTTTGAATTTAAAGCCCTTGATGATGAAGCCCTTGATAAAATTATTAAAAAAGCCGCCAAAGCGGAAAATTTTAAAATAAAAAAAGAGGCAAAGACTTTTTTAATTACACAGGCAAACGGCGACGCAAGAAGATTATTAAATGCACTTGAACTTGCCATTTTAACTACACCTTACGAAGGCGGACAAAAGGAAATTACACTTGATATTGCCAAAGAATGTATCCAAGTGCGCCACTTAAATTATGATAAAAAGGGCGATAATCACTATGATATAATTTCCGCTTTTATTAAATCTATGCGCGGTTCAGACCCGGATGCCGCTGTTTATTGGCTGGCTAAGATGTTAAACTCCGGCGAAGACCCGCGCTTTATAGCGCGCCGTATTTTAATTTGTGCAAGCGAAGATGTGGGCCTTGCCGAGCCAACGGCTTTAGTGGTGGCACAAGCCGCTTTCTTTAGTGCGCAAGTTCTTGGTATGCCGGAAGTCAGAATTCCCCTCTCCCAAGCGGCAATTTATGTCGCCTGTGCGCCAAAATCAAACAGCGCATACCTTGCCATTGACGCTGCCTTAGACGAAGTTAAAAACGGACCTTATAGAGCAGTCCCCGATCATTTAAGAAACGGGGCCAAAAATATCGGCTATAAATATGCGCACGATTTTCCTAATCATTATGTAGAGCAGGAATATATGCCAAACCCCAAAAAGTTTTTAAAACTTACTACCCAAGGCAAAGAAAAAGTGCTTAAAGAACGCCAAGAACTTTTGAGGAAGAAGAAATGAAAGCGCCCTTTGACCCGGAAAAAATTTTTTCTGTTTCCGAAATCAGCCAAATAATAAAAGAAATGCTTGAAGGCGTTTTTGGCGATATTAAAATTGAAGGCGAGATTTCCAATTTAAAAACCGCTTCCAGCGGACATATTTATTTTGATTTAAAAGACGAGCAGGCTTTAATTTCCGTCGTTTTATTTAGGGGATATGCACGAGGAGTTAAACTTGAAGAAGGCCTAAAAGTGCAAATTGATGGCGAAATTTCCTGCTATATTAAACAAGGCCGCTATCAAATAATTGCCCACTCCGTCCAAACACAAAGCAAAGGAAATCTCTATCTTGAATTTGAAAAATTAAAAGAAAAACTTACCAAAGAAGGCCTTTTCGATGAAGATAAAAAATTGCCTTTGCCGAAATTTCCAAAAAGAATTGGCGTTGCCACTTCGCCGACAGGCGCTGCAATAAGAGATATTTTATCCGTCTTAAACCGCCGCGCAACAGGACTAGAAATTATTATTGCTCCTTGCGCCGTTCAAGGCGAGGCCGCAAAACAGGAAATTGTCCAAGCAATTAAAAATCTTAATAATTTAAAGCCAAAAATTGATGTTATTTTAGTTGGCCGTGGCGGTGGCAGTATGGAAGACCTTTGGGCTTTTAATGAAGAAATCGTCGTGCGAGCAGTGGCTGCAAGCAAGATACCCGTAATTTCCTGCGTGGGCCACGAGGTTGATTTTACTTTGACAGATTTTGCCGCTTCCCTTCGCGCGCCAACGCCTTCTGCCGCTGCCGAGCTTGTAGTTGAAACTTCTTCAAGTCTTATAGAACGCGTGAATCAATTAAACAAAAATCTTTTACAAACCATAACAATTAAATATGAGCGGCTTTTTGGCCGTCTAAAAATGGCGGTGGAAAATAAAATTTTCAAAAATCCTTCTATAATTTTTAATCAAAAAGAACAACGGCTTGATATCGCACAAAACCGCTTAAAAGATTTAAGCCCGTTTAATGTTTTAAAGCGCGGTTATTCTATTGTCAGGCGCAAAAGCGATAATAAGGTTGTCAAATCATCCTTAAAAGGCGAACGCTTAAAAATACAAAGTTCGCAAGATATTTACGAGGTAGAAACTATATGAAATTAACTTTTGAAAAGAAACTTGATAAACTTGAAGAAATTATTTCAAAACTTGAAGATCCTTCTTTAGAACTAGAGCAAAGTGCCAAACTTTTTGAAGAAGGCCTAACTTTATCTAAAGAATTAAGCGCCCAACTTGGCGAAGTAAAAAATAAAGTTGAAATCTTAAAAAAACAAGGTGCCGAACTTAAACTTGAAAGTTTTGAGGAAGATTAAAAAATTATGCCAAAACTCCGTCTTGATAATGCACTTGTGGAAAAGGGACTTGCGCCAAGCCGCAATAAAGCCCAAGCCATAATTATGGCCGGCGAAGTTTTGGTAAATAATCAAGTTGAAACCCGCGCCGATAGAAATATAAAAGAAGAAGACCTTATTACTTTAAAAGAAAAATCTTGCCCTTATGTTTCGCGCGGCGGCCTTAAATTAAAAGGCGCCTTAAACAATTTTAATATTTCTTTAAAAAATAAAATTTGCGTTGATATTGGCGTGGCGACAGGTGGGTTTTCGCATTGTATGCTGCTAGAAAACGCAAAAAAAGTTTATGGCGTTGATGTAGGTAAAGGGCAAATTGCAAGCGAAATTTTAAAATACCCCAATTTTATTTTTAGACCAAATACCAATGCGCGCTATATTACGCCTGATATGTTTGAAGACAGATTTGAATTTGCCGCCGTGGATGTTTCTTTTATTTCCCTTAAAATGATAATGCCTGCTTTATTTAGTTGTATGGCAAAAAAATCAGAAATTGTTTTTTTAATTAAACCGCAATTTGAGTTAACCCCAAAAGAAGTGCCCCACGGCATTGTCAAGACCGAAGAAAACCGCCAAAAAGCAATTTCCTCTTTAAAAGAATTTTTTAACGAGAATATTAAAGAAAAGTTTTCCGCCAAAGAAGCCGGCCTTTGCCCTTCCCCCATCACCGGCGTTCACGGCAATACTGAATATTTGTGGTATATTATTATTGGCTAAAAATCAACATTTAAAATATTTTTACATGCCAAAACCATCACAATTTCTATCTCCGCTAACGAAATCACAACGGGCAGTCCCAACAAAGTTTTCAAATCCTGCTGTTTTACAAACTTGTCCCCATTTATTATTAGGATTAGATGCCCCCTTGAGGAAAGAATAGCATCTTCTTGTTCCTTCTTTAACTCTTGTATGTCCTTTTAAATAAATCGCATAGCCATTATTTAAACCTTTCGTATTCATACATGTAACTTTTGGAGCTTCAGTATTTACTTCGCAAAGCCCCCAATCAAAAGTGCAATATTTTCTATTTGCAGATAAAGTGCAAGGCAAAGAAATATCAAGAGCATTTAAATCATCCGTATATGTATAGTTTGCTAAAAGAAATCTTTCTTCTGCTTGATAAATAGAATTTGTTATTTCCATTAAACTATTATAACGGCTTTTGTAAACTGCTTTTTGGTATTTAGGCACAGCAATAGCCGCCAAGATACCAATTATTAAAACTACGACTAATAACTCTATAAGGGTAAAACCTTGGGTTTTCATAAACTTTCCTTTTATTTTGATTAAATTATAAAAAAAGTTTATCAAAAAAAAAAAAATACGCAAGCGCACTGTTAAGAATCAAAAGGACAATTTCTCATAAGATAAAAACACAAAAAGATGAACAAAAAAATCTCTCTTTTATTTTTAAGAGAGATTTTTTATCTTATCTAATAAGCTGAAAAAGAAGGGAAGTTTTACAAGGATTTTTAGGTGTGATAAAAATACTAAATAGAACATAAGAGTTTTACAATGATTTTGAGGGAAATTTTAATTAGCTTTTTCTATAAGAAAAAGCGTTTCTTTCAAACGAGGTATACCACGCGGGGTGGCAACCCCAAGTATCTGAAGTTTGAAAAAAATTAAAATTTCCCCAAAATCAGAAGTAAAACTATTTTTCTCTGCCGCTGATTTGGACCATATACGCCTTAAAGTCATTAACATCAGTAGAGTGGGTTAAGGCATCTTCATAAGAAATTTTCTTACTCAAATAAAGTTCGGCCAAACTGCGGTTCATTGTGGACATACCAAATTCGGTGCCCGTTTGCATAACGTGAATAAGCTGCTCGGTCTTTTCATCGCGGATAATAGCTCTTGCTGCGGAAGTTGCAAGTAAAACTTCCGTTGCAAGCACGCGGCTTTTGCCATCAGCCGTAAGTAATAATTGTTGTGAGAAAACAGCTTCAAGCACGAATGATAATTGGGTTCTTGCCTGCACTTGTTGGTTCGGCGGATACATATCAATAATACGGTTAATTGTTTGCATAGCATCGTTAGTGTGCAAAGTAGCAAAAACCAAGTGGCCTGTTTCAGCAGCGTTAAGGGCTTGCTGGGTTGTTTCAAGGTCTCTTAACTCACCGACCAAGATAACATCAGGGTCTTGTCTTAAAACATATTTAAGAGCAGTGGCGAAACTTTCTGTATCATGGCCGACTTCTCTTTGATTGACGATACTTCTTTTATGCTTATGGACGAATTCCACCGGGTCTTCAACCGTCATAATATGATAACCATAATTTTCATTGATATAGTTAATCATACTTGCAAGTGAAGTAGATTTACCGGAACCTGTAGGCCCTGTAACCAAAATTAAACCTTTATTTAAGTTGACAATTCTATCAACAGCAGCAGGAAGGCCGAGTTCTCTAAATGTCTTAAAACCTGTAGGTATTGCTCTTATGGCAACGCCGACATTTCCTCTCTGTCTAAAGACGTTAACTCTTATACGACCGACATCTTTAATAGAAAATGCGAAGTCAAGTTCATTATGGGTTTCAAATCTACTCTTTTGTTCATCAGTCATAATAGAGTAAATTAAGGCCTGCGTTTGTTCCGGAGTTAAAGGATCAAAAGGTGTAGCAAAAAGTTCACCGTTAATACGCAAGATAGGTGGCACACCGACTGTTAAATGTAAGTCTGAAGCCCCTTTATTTTTCATCAGATAAAACAACTCGTCAATCAACATTTTTTATTCTCCTTTCATTAATAAATCTATCCCTAAATTATTTAAGCCATTAATTTCATTTTTATCCAAATCTATGCTAAAAGAATAAATCATCGGTTCTTGACGAATCTTACTAGCATTAAAATGGACATAATAATTTCTGCCACTCAAAATATCAGCTACCCAGTTAGTTTGATAAGAAGCATACTTATTATTTAAGTATTCTTCCAAAGTTTTACCACTTGGAAGAACAAATCTTTTTACTTTTGCCAAAGCTCTTTGTTTATCCGTAGCACTGGCTTGTGTATTATTTACATAAGCGGAAGTATCCGTTGTCGGCGGAATTTCCGCAATAGATTGCGGTTTTCTTACAGGTTCTTCTCTTAAAGGTATATTAGTATTTGTCAAAGGCACCGGAGCAGCAACTGCGTGAGCATTTTCATTTTCACTTCCGCCCATAAAAGCTAAAACTAAAGCAACTACCACCAGCACAAACATAACAATAAGTAAAAGATATATTTTATTATTTCTTGTTTGCTTTTCTAAATCAGAATCTTTATCAATATTTTTTATTTTTATATCTTCTCTTCGTTCTTTATCTTGGCCGTAAGTATCGTAAATATCTTCGGTAATATCTTTAAGTTCCTTTGTTTTTTGCTGTGTCCTTTCAAAAATATTAAGAATTGGGGTATCTTCTAAAGTATCTTCCGTAGGCAAAGTATCTTCCGGTGTAACATTATCAATCTGTTCTGTAGAGGGTTCTTCTTCCTCTTCACTTAAAATTGCTTTAGCCGGGATATCTTCAAGCAAGGTATCTCCGTCAGCATCTAAGCGTGGGGCTATTGTATGATCTGAAATCGTTTCTTCAATATTAGGGGCAATTTCCGGTCTATCTGTTTCAAAAGGATTTTTTTCCTCTGTTTTTTCAGAATCTTCCGGTTTAGTTTCTAAAATAGAAGGCACCTCTTCTTCTTTTATATCTTGTTCTATAGGTGCAGTTAGTGTTTCTTCTTTTGTTTCTTCTGCAGGATTAAAGATCGGTTCTTCTTTAGCTATCTCTTGGGTATCTTCTTTTACTTCTTCTTTAGGTTCTTGGTCTTTATTTTCTTTTATCTCTTCGGAGTTTTCTTTTGAATTATCTGAAGAGGAATAATCTACTTCAATATCATCCAAAGCAATTTCCTGCGGTATTTCCATTTCAATATCGCCTGATATAATAGCAGCAAAATCTTGCCCGTAAGTTTGTGCCGGTTTCCAAAATTCTGCCTGCTCTGCTTTGTCTTCAGGACAAACTAAAGATTCCCCTGTAAAAAGGTTATCTTTTGCTATTTCTTCTGCAGTCCAAGGACCAAGAATATCGCCTTCTTTTAGATACCAATATTTCATTTAGTTCCCGCTATAATTAATTGCGGCCCCTACTCTTTTTAATACCATATCTTTGCCCATATATTCAAGCATTTTAAATAAAGTCGGGCCATGGCTTCTGCCGGAAACAGCCGCTCTTAACGGATGGAAAACCTGCCCTGCTTTTAAGCCATTATCTTTGGCTGTTTTGCGGGCGATTTCTTCTAAAGCACTTTCCGTCCAATTATCTAAAGAGCTATAAGCACTCTCAATTAATTTAAGAGAGGCCTTTGCTGTATCAGATTTTAAAACTTTTTCAATTACGTCCTCTTCATATTCTACATTATCTGTAAAGAAAAAGTTTATCAAACCAGGAATTTCTTTTAAAGTTTTATATTTTTCTTGCTCAAGAGCAATAATGTTTTTAAGTTTTTGTTCGTCTATACCTTGGGCAACATTTGCTTCTTTTAAGAAAGGTTTTGCCGCTTCATATAAAGCATCAATACTCATTTGGCGGATATATTCGCCATTCATCCAAGTTAATTTTGCATTATCAAAAACGGCAGGGCTTTTTTGGCAACCTTTAATATCAAATTTCTTTTCAAGTTCACCTGGGGCAAAAAGTTGTTGGGAATCAGAAGTGCTCCAACCAAGTAAAGCAAGATAGTTAATTAAAGCTGCCGGCAAGAAACCTTGTTTTTTATATTCAATAACGCTGGTATCGCCATGCCTTTTAGAAAGTTTTGTGCCGTCCGGTCCGTGTATCATTGAAAGGTGGGCCATTATCGGATGTTGCCAGCCAAATGCTTTATAAATTTGAATTTGGGCCGGGGTATTTGAAATATGGTCATCGCCTCTGATAACATGGGTCATACCCATCAAATGATCATCAATTACGCAAGCAAAATTGTAGGTTGGATAACCGCTTGTTTTTTGGATAACCAAATCATACAAATCTTTATTTTCAAAGGAAACGTGACCTCTGATTAAATCATCAAAAGCAGTTGTGCCTTCTTTTGGCATTTTAAAACGAATAACATATTTTCTGCCTTTGGCTTCAAGTTCGGCTTGCTGTTCTTTGGTTAAATTACGGCATCTGCCATCATATCTGGGCGGGCGGTGATTTGCAAGAGCATCTTTACGCATTGCTTCAAGTTCTTCTTCGGTGCAATAACATTTATAAGCAAGCCCTCTTGCCAAAAGATCATCAATATATTTTTTATATAAACCTTGATCTGCTCTTTGAGCTTGATAGTAAGGTGAGTGCGGGCCTTTAATTGTGCCATCAGGCATGGGGCCTTCATCCCATGTTAAACCGGCCCACATAAGCCCATCATAAATTGCTTTAACAGATTCCTGAGTAGATCTTTCTTCGTCGGTATCTTCTATTCTTAAAATAAAAGTGCCACCTTCTTTTTTGGCAAAAAGATAATTAAAAAGTGCTGTTCTAAGGCCGCCAATATGTAAGTGCCCTGTCGGCGAGGGGGCAAAACGAACTCTGATACTCATTTTATTTTCCTCTCAATATTTTATATAAATATATTATACTTAAATTAGAAGCATTTTTTAAGGAGATTATTTTATGGCCCTTAGAATTTTTGTTACCGGTGGAACTTTTGATAAAGAATATAATGAACTTACAGGCGAGTTATTTTTTAAGAAAACTCATTTACAGGAAATTTTAAAACAAGGCCGTTGCCGTTTATCTGTTAAAATAACAACTTTAATGTTAAAAGATAGTCTTTTTATGACCGAAGCTGATAGAAAAGTTATTTTAAAAGCCGTTCAAAATTGTCCCGAAACGGAAATTGTTATAACCCATGGCACCGATACTATGGAAAAAACCGCTATGTTTTTAGGCGGTAAAATAAAAAATAAAACCGTTGTTTTAACAGGGGCTATGATACCTTATAAATTTGGTTCTTCAGACGGAATTTTTAATTTATCAAGTGCTTTATCCTTTGCGCAGGCCTTGCCTTATGGCACTTTTGTTGCCATGAATGGTAAACTTTTTCCCTTTGATGATGTAACAAAAAACAGAAAGTTGGGAGTTTTTGAAAATAAAAAATGATTGTATTTTTTTTAGTTTTTGCTTTCATAATTATTTTAATGCATTACATTTGCTTTTTGCAGTGTTTTGCCTTGTCTTCCCCATTATTAAAATACTTACCCTTAACCTTAGGAATAACTTTTATTTTTTTACTTTTTGCAGTATCAAAATATAATGGTTTTGGGGCCTCAATCTTACATATACTTGTTCATAATTGGCTGGGATTTATTTTTCTCTGGTTCTGTTTTAGTTTTGTTTTCATTTTTCTTAAAATATTCCACTTAAATTTGCCCTCTTATTTACCTTTAATTATTGCTGTTATCTTAACTTTAATTTCCACATGGACAGCTTTTAAAGAACCGGTTATAAAACAAATTGAAATTACCAGTAATAAATTACAAAGGCCTCTTATACTTGCTCAAATTTCCGATACTCATTTAGGTAAAAATATTAATCCAAAACGTCTTGAAAAAGCCCTAAAAGAACTAAGCTCTTATAACCCGGATATTGTTGTTTTTACAGGCGATATTTTTGAAGAAACAAAAAATATGCAACCTTATATAGACTTAATTAAAAATTTAAACGCACCTTGCGGTAAATATGTGATAAGCGGCAATCACGAATATTATACCGGCCTTGCTGCAAGCAGAAAACTTTTTAAGCAAGCAGGTTTAATTGACCTTGATAATAAAACTATTGAAACTTGCGGACTAATAATAAACGGCGTAAGTGATACACCGGATAAGAACTTTTTAAATAAGCTTGAAAAACAAGAGAAATTTTCTATTTTACTTAGCCATCAGCCAAATAATTTTAAGGAGCTTTCCCCCAAAATTGATTTAATGTTAAGTGGGCATACTCATGCAGGGCAAATTTGGCCTTTTAATTATTTAGTTGCTTTAAGATATCCTTATACAAAAGGGTTTTATAAATACGGAGAAAGTAATTTATATGTAAATTCCGGCACTTTTTATTGGGGGCCGACAATGCGTTTATTTACAAATAATGAAATTACTTTAATAAAATTAAATGAAAAATAAACTTATTTTATTTATATTTTGTTTTTGTTTTTTATCTCCTCTTTTTGCGCAAACGAATAATGAAAAGAAACCTTTAAATCAAATTACTTTTCAAGATTTATCTTTACAAGAAAAACTCGCTCAAACAATATTTATTGCTACAGATATTGATACTGCTTATAAATATCAAAGTGCTATAGAAAAAGGGCTTGTGGGCGGTGTTTTAATACAATGGGGCAACTATTCCTTAGAAGAAACAAGAGAACTTATTGATAAAATGCAGGGCTGGGCCAAGAAAAGTCCAAGCGGATTGCCTTTGCTTATTGCTATTGATTATGAAGGCGGAACCGTTTACACACCTGTAACTTTGGGCTTTCCTTATTTACCCACAAATATGCTCCTTGCAGCCGCCAATAATCCTATGGATACGACAACTCTTTTTTATATCGTTGCTACCGAACTTAAAAACGCCGGAATAAATATAAACTTTTCCCCGGTAATAGATGTAAACAATAATCCTTCTAATCCAATCATCGGCGTTAGAAGTTTCGGCTCTAATCCAAAAATTGTTTCTGATATGGGGGTAGCCGTAATAACCGGTATGCAAAAAGCCGGCGTAATGGCTGTTGCAAAACATTTTCCAGGACATGGCGAAACCGCTTTAGATAGCCACTACGCAACCCCGCGTTTTGCGCAAGATAAAGATTCTTTTAAAAAAATACATTTACCCCCATTTAAAGAAGCCATAAAAAATGGTGTTATGGGTATAATGAGTGCCCATATAATTTATGATTTTTTAGATGATAAAAACCCTGCTACTTTTAGTCCTATTATTATGAATGATTTATTAAAAAAGAAACTTGGTTTTAAAGGAATAATAATTTCCGATAGTCTTGATATGCAAGGGGCGTCCAAAACCGGCAATATAACAAATGCAGCCCTTCAATCTTTAATAAGCGGTGTTGATATTGTTTTAACAAGTCGCCAAAACCCTGCTATAACAAATGCCGAGCTTTTAAAACAAATAAATAAAACTCTGCCTAAAAGCAGAGTGGAAGAATCCGCCCAAAAAGTTTTTAACTTAAAGAAACAACTTGGCCTTTTTGAAGAAAACAAACCAAGTATGCCGATAAAATCTTCCCTTGAGGCCTATAATTATTTCGCACAAAAATTATCAAACCAAGGAGTTTCCGTAATCAAAGCGGAAAAAGATTTTATTCCCTTTAAAACTGAAAAACAAAGTCCGAAACTTTGCACAATTTTATTTTCCCCCACTCGCTTTACCGATCAATTAATAGATTTTTCCGCCCCGTTTATTGACAAGGGCTGGCAAGTTAAGTATTACAATGCCTCCATGCGTCCACAAACAAAAGATATGCAAAGAGCAAAAGAATGTATGAAAGAGGCAGATTTAGTTGTAGTGGGCTCGCTTCAATGGGCAGATAAATCTTTAGTAAGCCAAAAAGCTGCAATTAAACAACTTTCCAAAATAAACCCTGATATTGTTTTGCTTTCGTTAATGAGTCCTTATGACATCAAAAATTATCCGGAAATTAAAAATGTAATTGCTATGTATGGCATAAGCAAATTTTCTTCTAAAGCAGCGGCCAATATTATCCTTGGCAATATTGAAGCAAAAGGCCAAGCCCCTGTTAATTTGAAATAAAAATCCCCCAGTTTATACTGAGGGATTTTTATAATTTAAAACAAACTCTTAAAGCAGTTTGCCGGCAAGATCAGCAAGAGAACTTCTTTCTGTCTTGGTAAAGGTTATATGTCCGTAAGTCTTTTGACCTTTAAATCTTTCCACCAAGTAAGTTAAACCATTTGATTCAATATCCAGATAAGGTGTATCTATTTGATAGGGATCGCCGGTCACAACCACTTTGGTCCCTTGGCCTGCACGCGATAAAATGGTTTTAATTTCGTGTGGACTTAAGTTTTGGGCATCGTCAACAATCATATATTGTTTTGGTAATGTTCTACCGCGAATATGGGAAACAGAAGCAATCTCAAGTTTGCCGCTGGTAGTTAGATAACGCACTTCTTCTTCGCCGTCTTCGGGGTTTTTCTTGTTAGCAAGAAAACTTAAATTATCATAAATTGCCCCCATCCAAGCATCAAGTTTTTCTTCCATAGTGCCGGGCAAAAAGCCTAAATCTCTGCCGACAGGAACAATAGGACGGCAAACAAGTAATCTTCTAAAAGTTTCATCATCAAAAGTTCTTCTAAGACCTGTTGCAAGAGTAATTAAAGTTTTACCTGTGCCTGCCGTACCGACAAGCGTTACCAAATCAATATTATCATCAAGTAAAAGCTCCATGGCAAAACGTTGTTCTTTATTTAAAGGTTTAATACCCCAAGCTGTTGGCTCTTGAGGGTTTAAGGCTTTTAAAATTTCACCGGAACCATTTACCCGCCCGACAGCAGATTTTTTACTGCCATCTGATGCTTTTAAAATTAAAAATTGGTTTGGATAATATTCGCCTTTTTCCAAAGAAATTTGTTTATTTTGGTAAAATTCGTCAATTTTTGCGCCGTCAATTTCGACTTCCGCACTACCTAAATAAAGTTCATCATATTTAATTTTATCGTTGTTATAATCTTGCGCTTCAATACCAAGGGCTTCTGCCTTGATACGCAAATTTGTATCTTTAGTAACAATTATAACCGGCTTTTTATTTGATTTATTTGATTGTTCTTTATGATAATAATAGCCAATATTTAAAATATCATTATCAGATTTATTAAAAGTAAAACCGCCCGGTAAAACATTATCACGCGAAAATTCAACTTTTACAGAACCACCATTTTCCGTCTTAACACCTTGAGCGATCTTGCCTTTTGCTCTTAAAGCATCAATATAGCGGGATACTACTCTAGCACTTTTGCCCCGTTCATCAGCTGCTGTTTTAAAATTATCAAGTTCTTCAATAACTATCATAGGTATAATAATTTCATTATCATCAAAACGCGTAATAGCAGCAGGGTCGTGAAGTAAAACATTTGTATCTAAAATATATATCTTTTTCATAAAACCTCCAAGGTGTTAATAATTTTATTAAAGCATTAGCAGAGTTTTTTTGCAAGCCCCCCACCACAATTTGATAAAATATGCCTATGGCAGATATCAAATATATTAAAGGTGTAGGACCGGCCAAAAGTGCAATGTTTAACCGCTTGGATATCTTTACAACAAGTGATTTACTTCATTATTATGCCCGCACCTATCAGGACAGAAGGCCAAACAAAAATCTAAACGATTTTAAAGATGCCCAAAGTGTTTGTTTTAAAGCGCAAGTTTTAAGAACACAAGTTATACCGGCAAGAACTATCGGTATTTTTAAGGCTTTCGTTCAAGATGAAAAAAATAATGTTTTTGAAGCCACTTGGTTTAAAAGAAGAGCACGCGGTTATGATGTTTTTGCTCAAATTAAAAAAGATTTTTCTATAGGTTCTTATGTTTGGTTAGTTGCTAAAAGAGAAGATAAAAATTCTATTCTTTCAAATAAAATAATTGTAGATGAATATTATAAACCAACTGATCCGGAACTGCATTTGCACGCTGATGCTATTGTCCCCATATACGCTTTAACACAAGGGCTTACAAATAAATTTTTCCGTCAAACAATGGCTCGTGCCCTTGGCACTTATCTTGAAGAAGAAAAAGAAATTTTGCCCCCTGAACTTTTAAAAAAACGCCAACTTTTAACCATTAAACAGGCCCTAAAAGGCGTGCATTTTCCCTCCAGCATTGCCGAACTTGAAAACGCAAGAAAGCGTATGGTCTATGAAGAATTTTTACTTATGAGTATGGCCTGGGCCATCAAACAAAAACAAGAAAAAATTGACGAGAAACAACACCGCTACGAGTTAAAAAAACATCTTTTAACTCCGTTTAAAGAAAATTTGCCTTTTACTTTTACTAAAGCGCAAACCCGCGTAATAAATGAAATTTTTAAAGATATGCTTAGCCCTAAACCTATGACTAGACTTTTACAAGGGGATGTCGGATCGGGTAAAACTATTGTTGCTTTAAGCGCCTTACTTTTGGCGACGGAAAACAACTTTCAATCTGCCTTTATGGCACCGACCGAAATTCTAGCGACCCAACACTTTATAACTTTAAAAAACCAACTTAAAAATTTAAAAGTAAATGTAGAAATTTTAACATCCAAAACAACTAAAAAAAATAAAGACAAAATTTTAAAAGATTTACAGGAAGGCAAAATTGATATACTTGTAGGCACCCACGCCCTTATTGAAGATAAAGTTAAATTTAAGAATTTACGCTTTATTGTTATTGATGAACAACACCGCTTCGGTGTAAAACAGCGTGCAAAACTACGCTCTAAAGCACGGCATATTGATATGCTTTCCATGACGGCTACTCCAATACCTAGAACTTTTGCTCTTGCTTTATATGGCGATTTATCTGTTTCCACCATTGATGAAATGCCCCCTAACAGAAAACCTGTTGAAACTTTACAATTAAATCAAAATGCCGCTTTGGAACTTTTAAAAGAAGAAGTAAAAAAAGGCCATCAGGGTTATATCGTTTTCCCCTTAATTGACGAAAGTGATAAACTTGAACTTAAAGCTGCCAAAGAAGAATTTGAGAAATTACAACTTGCCCTGCCTGATATAAAATTTGCCATGATACACGGCCAAATGGGCGGGCAGGAAAAACAAAAAGTAATGGAAGATTTTTTAAATAAAAAAAGCCAAGTGCTTGTAGCAACGCCTGTTATTGAAGTGGGTATAGATGTAAAAAATGCAACTATTATGATTATTCAAAATGCAGAGCGTTTTGGCCTTGCGAGTTTGCACCAATTAAGAGGACGCGTCGGCAGGGGAGAAGCAAAATCTATCTGTGTTTTAGTGCCGGGCAACGTAAGCACTCTTGCCAAAGAACGCCTTGATATTCTATGCCAAACAAATGACGGCTTTAAAATAGGGCAAAAAGATTTGGCTTTAAGAGGCCCCGGCGAAATCCTAGGCACACGCCAAAGCGGCGAGATTGAACTAAAAAGCGCAGATTTAATAAAAGATAAAGATGTTCTTGAAGAAGTAGTCCAAGATAAAGAAGAATTATTTAAACAAGATCCTATGCTATTAAAAGAAGAACACCAACCTTTCAAAAAAAGATTGCAAGAACTATATCAAAAATATTGGTCCTTTATAGATTTAGGATAATATTTTTGCTATACTTTACTATATATGTTAAGAAAAATTTTATGTGATTTTGAATTTATTTACAGAGGCAGAATTTATAAAGCTTTTGGTTTTTATTTGGGGGATACAACCCTTCCCCAAAACTATAAGACCAAAGATGTAACACCGCAAATTGTCTGCCAATCTTTTAAAATAGGAATAGAAGAACTAGGGAAAATTCTTAAAGTTCACTACTGGGATATTGATAGAAATAAACTTGAACTTGCCGGTTTTAAATTTGTAAAAATACAACTTAAATTCTTTCCGCCATTAAGTCGGGATGACTAATTTTAAATGAATAAAAAAATCCGCCTTACTAAGTAAGGCGGATTTTTTATAACTAAAAGTTATTTAGCTTTTTTTGTTGCTTTATTTGCAAGTTTAGCCAAGCGGGATTTCTTTCTGCCGGCTGTTTTCCAGTGAATAACACCTTTTTTTGCGGCTTTATCTAAAGCAGAAGATGCCTTTGATAAGCTTTTTGCAGATTTTGTAGTAGCAACTTCTTTTGCAGCAAGGTGAATAGTTTTCTTTAAACCTTTATTTGCAGAAGTTCTTTTGATTGCTTGGCGTTGTGCTTTTAAAGCACTTGTATGACGTCCTGTTTTTAATTTTGCCATTTTTAATACCTCAATAAATATGTTACTATATTTTATCTTTTTTATTAAATTTATGCAAACAATTTAAAATTGCTATATACATATTATATCAATATTTTGTATCATAAAGGAAACTGGGAGAATTTTAATATGCCAAAAAGAATACTTTTAAAATTGTCTGGGGAAGCGCTCTGTTCCTCTAATGCCAGAGGTCTTGACCCAAAAGAAATGCGCTCTATTTCCGCCGAAATTAAAGATGCTCTTAAAACAAAATGCCAACTTGCTATTGTTATGGGTGGCGGTAATATCTGGAGAGGTGTTAGAGACGGCGGCGGTATTATAAGCCGGGTAAACTCCGATAATATGGGTATGCTTGCAACCGTAATAAATGCTATTGCTTTGCAATCTGCCTTAGAAGATATTGGAGTGCCGACAAGAGTTTTAACCTCTATTAATATGGATAAACTGGCCGAACCTTTTATAAGAAGAAGAGCTATCCGCCATTTAGAAAAAGGCAGAGTAGTAATTTTTGCCGGCGGCACTGGCAGCCCTTTCTTTACAACCGATACCGCAGCCGCCCTTAGAGCAGCCGAAATTAAGGCCGACACAATTTTAAAAGCAACCCAAGTTGACGGCGTTTATGACAGCGACCCCAAAACCAATCCTAAAGCTAAATTGATTACAAAAATCACTTATGCAGATGCTATTAAAAAAGGTCTTAAATTTATGGATACAGCAGCCCTTGCTTTATGCTTAGAAAATAAATTTAAACTTTGTGTATTCAATTTACATAAGAAAGGCAATATTAAACTTGCCGCACAAGGCAAAAAAATAGGAACAATAATTTACTAAAATTAAACGAGGTATTTTAAAAATGGAAAGTATTAATGAACTTTTAAACAAGACAAAACAAAATATGGCACAAGTGGCCCAAAAATTAAGTAAAGATTTAGGCACTTTAAGAACAGGCCGCGCAAATCCACAAATGGTAGAAAATGTCCGCGTGGAATATTACGGCGTTCCCACTCCTTTAAAAAATATGGCTCTTTTAAATGTTGCCGATGCTAAAACTTTGGAAATTCAACCTTATGATATCAGCGCAATTAAAGAAGTGGAAAAAGCCCTTCAACAAGCAGATTTAGGCGTTACCCCGATGAACGATGGCAAAATCATCAGAATTATCTTGCCCCCTATGACAGAAGATAGACGCAAAATGCTTACAAAAACAATTTCCAAAATGAGCGAAGATTATAAAGTTTCCGTTAGAAATGAAAGACGCGATATTTTGGAAAAGCTTAAAAAAGCTCAAAAAGCAGGCGAAATCACCGAAGATGATTTAAAGAGATATGAAGTCCAAATTCAAAAAGATACGGATAATACTATCGCAGAAATTGAAAAAATCGTCTCCGCTAAAGAAAAAGAAATAATGACAATTTAGTCTTTATTTATAAGGGTTTAGTTTGCCTTTTTAAAAAGATAAACTAAACCCTTTTTTAATTTATGAAAATACCACAGCATATTGCAATAATTATGGATGGCAACGGCCGTTGGGCAAAAGCAAAAAACCTGCCCCGCACAAAAGGCCACCAAGCAGGCGCCGACTCTGTAGAAATAATTACTAAAGAAGCGAACAAATTAGGTGTTAAATATTTAACCCTTTATGCTTTTTCTACGGAAAACTGGGCAAGACCTAAAACCGAAATTATTGCTTTAATGAATTTGCTTGAAGAAACTTTAGATAAATTTTTAAATAATCCGGATAAAAATATAAAAATTATTTTTAGCTCAAGCCGGAAAAAGCTGCCCGCTAAAATACTTAAAAAAATGCAGCAGGTGGAAAAAGAATCTGCCAAAAATAAAGGGCTCACTCTAAACCTTGCTATTGATTACGGCGCAAGGCAGGAAATTTTGGAAGCAATTTCAAAATTACAAGAAAAGAACTTAAAACCCACAAAAGCCAACTTTGAAAAATGTCTTTATAATAATATTCCCGACCCGGATTTAATTATCAGAACCTCCGGCGAGCAACGTTTATCAAACTTCCTTTTATGGCAAGCTGCCTATAGCGAATTCTATTTTACCAAAACCCTTTGGCCTGATTTTAGGGAAAAAGAACTACTTGAAGCAATAAAAGATTTTTCCGCCCGCCAAAGACGCTTTGGCGCTTAGTCTAAACATTTAATTTTTAATTTAATATAATATATATATGAACTTTCAAGATATTATCCATACATTAGAAAACTATTGGAAAAAACAAGGTTGCCTTATTGTGCAACCCTATGATTTGGAAAAAGGGGCAGGCACTTTTAACCCTGCAACTTTTTTCGGCTCTCTTACAGAAAAGCCGACAAACTGCTGTTATGTTGAACCCAGCAGAAGACCTGCCGACGGCAGATATGGTGATAACCCAAACCGACTTGGCAAATTCCACCAGTTTCAAGTTATTTTAAAACCGGCACCGGCCAATGTCCAAAAACTTTATTTAGACTCTTTAAAAGCCCTTGATTTAGACCCCAAAAAACATGATGTCCGCTGGATTGAAGATGACTGGCAATCCCCCACTTTAGGGGCAAGCGGTGTCGGCTGGGAAGTGTGGCTTGATGGCATGGAAATCACACAATTTACCTATTTTCAAATTATGGCAGGATATACTTTAAAACCTATTACTGCTGAAATTACTTACGGCCTTGAAAGGATTGCCATGTTCAGCCAAAAGAAAGATAATGTCTTTGATGTTATGTGGAACGATACTACAACTTATGGCGAAATGGTAAAAGAAAGCGAAAGGCAATTTTCCCATTATCATTTTGAACAGGCCGATATTGAAAACTTACGCCGTTATGTAGCCGAAAATGAAGAAGAATGTAAAAAACTTTGTAAACTCGGTCTTTATTTGCCGGCTTATGACTGCGCTATGAAAGTTTCCCACTATTTTAATATCTTGGAAGCGCGCGGGGCAATTTCCGTTTCAGACAGAACAAATATTATAACGAAAATCCGCTCTCTAGCAAAACTTTGCGCGCAAGAATATGTAAAAGCCAATACTCCGGAAGAAAAACTATGAACAAAACAGCCCTTTTAGCAATTGAAACAGAACATTTACCCGCACGCTTTTTATTTGGCGCGCTTGAGCAGTTAAAAAATAATACGGAAAATATTTTAAAAGAACATAATTTAGAATATTCTGCCGTAAATACCTTTGGCACTTATAGGCGTCTTGTTGTTGAAATTAAAGAACTTGCAGCCAAAGCAGCAGATATCCAAAAAGAAGTCAAAGGTCCTCCCGCCGCTTTACTAAAAGATAAAGACGGCAACTATACAAAACAAGCCGAGGGCTTTGCCCAAAAAAATGGCTTAAAAGCACAAGATTTAGTTATTGTTGAAACACCTAAAGGGCCTTTTCTTTATGCAAAATGCGTAGTAAAAGGACAAGAAACTAAAAATCTTTTACCGCAGATTTTTGAAAATATTATCAGAAGTTTAGTTTTCCCCAAAAATATGGTGTGGGAAGATTCTTGCCTGCATTTTGCCCGCCCTATCAGAAACATCGTTGCTTTATACGGCGATAAACTTGTTAAGTTTGAAATTGCCGGCGTAAAAAGCACAAAGGCAAGTTTGCCTATGCTTTCCTTTGGTGCAAAACCGGTTAAAATAGATAAACCGGAAGATTATATCCCCGCTTTAAGAAATCTTGAGCAACCGATACTTGCCGATATTGAAGAAAGAAAACAAACTTTAATAAAAGCTTTAAATAGCGTTGCTTCAAAACTTGGTTATCAGGCAGATTTAGATGAAGATTTGATAAATGAAACTATTTCTTTTACCGAACATCCCGTTGTTTTAAGCGGTGATATGGATATCAAGTTTTTAAAATTGCCTAAAGAACTTATTACCAATGTTTTTAAAAAACAATTAAGAATGTTCCCTGTGGTTGATAATAAAGGCAATTTACAACCGCACTTTTTAGCTGTCAGAGATGGTATCAGCGTAAATCAAGATGAAGTGCGCCACGGATTTAAAAATGTTATGACAGCCCGCTTAACCGATGCTGTTTTCTTCTTTGAAAACGATATAAAAACCGGTCTTGATAAAATGGCAGAAAAACTTGCCACTATCAATTTTATTGATGGCCTTGGCAATATGGCCCAGAAAACAAAAAGAGTTGAAGAACTTTCTTTGTTTATTGCCGCAAATCAACCGAAAGAAACTAAAGAAAATATCCAAAAAGCCGCCAAATATTGCTATGCCGATTTAGCCAGCAGTGTTGTTTATGAATTTAGCGAACTTCAAGGTTATATGGGCGGTGTTTATGCCGGAAAAGAAAACTTTCCTAAAGATAGTGCCGTAGGTATTGGAGAGTTTTATTTACCTTTAAGTGCCTCTTCCGCTTTACCTAAAACCTTGTGCGGTGCTATTGTAAGTTTGGCAGGAAAGCTTGATTCCTTATCGGCCAATTTTGCAGCAGGCCAAGTGCCAAGCGGTAGCCAAGATCCTTTTGCTTTACGCAGGCAGGCCATGGGTGCTGTTAGAATTATTTTAGATAAAAATATTGCTATACCATTAAACGAACTTATAGATAAAGCAATAGAACTTTTACCTAAAATTGAAAATTCAAGAACTGCTGAACTTTTTGATTTTATGTGGCAAAGATTTGCCCTTTTACTTGAACAAGAGCAAATTACCCCGGATGTTATAGAAGCTATTAAACCTTTAAAAAATAAAACTTTAAATCAGCTTGTAATTATTGCAAAAGCACTAAATAATGCAAAAAACAGCCAAGCTTTAATGCAGGCCGCTCAAGCAACAAAAAGAATTTCTAATATCTTAAAAAAAGTAGAAGAAAAAACTTTTGGAGATATAAAAGAAAATCTTTTCTCTTGCAATCAGGAAAAAGTTTTATATAATACCTTAAAGGGCATTAATGCAAAAATGGCCGGTCAAAAACTTGAACAGGAAAAAGATTATAAAGAAGTATTTAATCTCTTTTCTACTTTGGCCGAACCGCTAGAAGACTTTTTTAAAGAAGTTATGGTTAATGTTCCACAAATTGAAATAAAAAATAATCGCTTAGCTTTGCTTGATGCAATTCAATCTTTATTATCCAAGCAAATAGCAGATTTAAGTAAATTACAAATTAAATAAGGAGAAATTATGTCAAATAAAAAATTAAAAAAAGGTTTTACCTTAATAGAATTATTAACGGTAGTTGTAATTATTGGTATTTTAACAGCTATCGCTGCTCCAAGCTACTTTTCAAATCTTGAAACAACCAGAGCAAGAGAAGCTATCGATATTTTACGCCAATGGCAAGCAGCCAGAGCAATTTATTTTGCAGAAGAAAATAATAATATAGAAGAAAGCGCTGCTCAATCTGCAACCAGATTACAAATAGCTCCTATAGGGAACACTAATTACTTCCAATGCGCTAACGTTAATGATGTGAGCAATAACTCCATTTTATGCACCAGACGTAATAATTTATTTTCTATATTTGCAACAGATACTCATATGTATTGTTGCTGGGGTGATGTTAGACCTGCAGCTGCTGAAAAAGTATGCAGAAGCTTATCAAATGAAGATAACTTGGCCCAAGGAACTCTTCCCCAAAACAGTTCTTGTTTAGAAATTATAGAATAGAATAACCCTTATTTAAAAAAGCGTGCTGCTTTTATTAAACAGCACGCTTTTTTATTTGGTGGTAAAGAGAACCGGCCTTATAAGAACTGCGAACAAAAGGCCCTGCTAAAACCGCTTTAAAACCAATAGAATAAGCATAAGCAGCCATTTCATCATAATAAGCTTGTGTGGGATAACTCTGCACTTCAAGATGATCTTTTGAAGGGGCTAAATATTGGCCTAAAGTCAAAATATCACAATTAACTTTGCGTAAATCTCTAAAAACCTCTTTTAACTCTTCCTTAGTTTCGCCAAGACCAAGCATCAAACTGCTTTTAGTTAAAATATCAGGAGCAAATTCTTTTGCTTTTTTTAATAAATTTAAAGAACGCTCGTAAGAAGCACCCACCCGAACTTTTTGATAAAGGGAAGGCACCGTTTCCATATTATGACCCAAGACTTCAGGTTTTGCTTCAAGAACAATTTTAAGGGCTTCCATATTACCCTGTAAATCTGAAATTAGCGGTTCAAGCAAGCAATCCGGATTTTGTCTTTTTACTTCTCTTAGAACCTCTGCTATATGGCTAGCCCCGCCATCTTTTAAATCATCCCGGGTAGGCATTGTTAAAACTAAATATTTTAAATTTCTTTGTTTAACAAAAGTTGCTATTTTATATGGTTCATTAGCATCCGGCTCTTTTGGTTTTATATGTTTTGGAACAGAACAAAAACGGCAAGAACGCGTGCAAATTGAGCCAAGTATCATAATTGTTGCTTCCCCGCTACAAAAACATTCCCCGCGATTTGGGCATTTTGCTTCTTTACAAACGGTGCAAAAATTATCGTCTAAAGTTTGCTTAAGCAACTGGGCCTTTTGAGTATGAAAAGCAGCTTTTTTTTGAGCTGCCAAATCTTTTAACCATTTTGGAATTTCTCTCATAATAGTATAATTATAGTAAATGCAAAGATTAAAATCACTTTTATTTTGTTTATTTTTTATATCATTAACACTTTTTGTAAAGGCAAATAGTTTACAAAAAGCGTCTGATTTATATTTTGAAGGCAAGCAACAAGAAGCCCTAAATGAGTTTATAAAAATTTCTAAAACCGAAGGCGATAGAGAAGCTTTTTTAAATGCCATTTATATTGCCCTAGAACTTGGGCAAAATAAACTTGCTATTGATACGGCTTCTGCCGCTTTAAAAAATTTTCCGCAAGATCCAACTATTTTGGAATTTACAGGGCAAGCCTACTTAAATGCCGGCTATTATCTTAATGCCGAGAATATTTTCACACGCCTTGTAGGACAAAAAACTAAAACAGATTTCTATTATATAAATTTAGCCAGAGCGCAAATCGGACTTAATATGCCAAAACTAGCAATTAAAAATCTTCAATTTGCGGCCAAATCGGAAGATCACACCGCCCTTGCTAATTTTTTATTAGGAGAACTCTATTTTGCCCAAAAAGATTATAAAAAAGCCCGCACAGCTTATAAAAAAGTTTTAGACTATGATAATCAATTTATTGAAGCAAAGAAGAAATATGCAGAAGTTCTTTTCCAATTAAAAGATTACAAACAGGCCTATAAAAATTATTTAAGTATCCGCTCTGTAGAGCCAAATGATAAATATACAAATCAAATGATAGAAAAAATACACCCTTATTTAAAAAAAGCAAGTGATCTTAATTTACCTACAGAAAAAGAAACTACTATTAATCGTCATACAAATGTTCAAAAACCAATTTCTTTTGAAGGACCTCTGCCTACTATCCGCGTTGGCCTTGGGGCTAAAATAAGCGGTGCCCCTATTGGTTTAAAAGAGATAAAATTTTCCCCTTCTCACGATTTTAAAATAACTGATAATAAAGGCAAAATATTAGTAAACGGAAAAGCAAAAACTTGGTGGCAAATTATTATAGAAAACAATAAAATGTATCTTGTTTCCCCGGAAAATAAGAAAACCTATATTCCTGTGTCCGTAAAAATTGCCCCTCAATCACAAGAATATGAAGGCCATACGACTATAATAAAAGATTTGCTTGTAGGCCATGGCACCACTTGGATAACACTTCAAGATAATGAATATCGCGGAGAAATAGAATTTATCTATAATAAAAAACTAAATGGTATTATTCCTGTAAACATAGTTAATATTGAAGAATATGTTTATGGGGTTGTTGCTTCCGAAATGCCAAAAACTTTCCCTCTTGAAGCCTTAAAAACCCAAGCAGTTATTGCTAGAACTTACGGAGTAAAAGCTTTGGGTAAACATAAAAAATGGGGTTATGATGTATGCGACACACAAAACTGCCAAGTTTATGGCGGAGTAAAAGCCGAACAAGAAAAAACAAACAGCGCAGCAGATGCTACTTGCGGACAAATTTTAACTTATCAAGATTCCCCTATTGAAGCAGTCTTTTCTTCTAACTGCGGTGGTTATACCCAAAGCAGTAGCGAAGCCGGTTGGTCCAGTCATGAATATTTAAAACCTGTTTCAGACTACCAAGATTTAGATGAAAATAATTTGCAGCCCTATCATTTCAAAGAACTCTTAGAGCATAGCCGCCCGGCTTATAGCAGATTTTTTAAAAATATAAGTCCTGCCACTTTTAGATGGACCAGAGTTCTTGAGGAAAAACAATTACGTGAAGTAATTAAACAAAAAAAAGATATCGGACAAATAACAGCTATTATTCCTTTAAAAAGGGGGCGCTCCGGCTATGTCCACGGAGTAAAAATTGTAGGTAAAAAAGGAACTTTAACCCTAACCAAAGAACATGAAATAAAAAAATATCTTGCTACCGGCATGCTGAGAAGCACCTATTTTATCGTTCAACCTAATTATGAAAAAGGCGAAATAAAATCTTTTATTTTCTACGGCGGTGGTTGGGGCCATGGGGTTGGGCTTTGCCAAACAGGCAGTGGCGGCAGGGCTAGTGCCGGCCAAGATTATAAAGAAATATTAAAACATTATTATACCGATATAGATATTCAAGATATACGAACAAAAAAACCTGTCTTATAAAAGACAGGTTTTTTATATATCTAAGATTTTTGATTAAGGGCAAGTGGTAGTATCAACAGCAATTAAATAATATTGATATTCATAACTACCTTTTAATCTTAAGGGCTTCCAGCATAATCTTTTTGTATTTAAAGGCATACCAGGAGCTTCCGTAAATTCTGCAGAGCCAAAACTGGTAGATGTGCTGGCAACAAAGCCATTATAATTTTCCGTATTATTTTTTACCCATTTAATTTCACCGATTTGCAAACTATCATCTGCTTCTATTGTATCTGCATTAACAGCACCTGTAGATTCTGGGGTAGGAACATTTGTAAGAGCTAATTGCCCGCTTACTCTGTTTACAACAAGAGAACCATCTCTAATATCTGCCCCTGTATTAACATTTAACGCTTGAACATTCCCTGCAGTGTTGGTAGTGCTGTTTAATTCTAAATCTTTTTCTGTTCTTAAATTTTCGGCTGATAAATTGCCGGTTACTGAAACAGAAGCATTATCTTTACCGGCAAAATATGCTGTATCGGCATTAAGCGTCATATGAGAAATGTAAGGTACCGGGAAATATGCTACATATCTAACAGTTTGGGAATAAGCGGAAACTGCTAAGGCAAATAAAAATAAAAAAGACAAAAAATACAACTTACTTATTTTCATATATTAAAATCCTCCAATACTTATATTTTATTAATTTATTAAGAAAAATCAAGCCCCTTTTTCATTTTTTTAGTAAATTTTTAGTAAACTATAAGTATGAATAAAATTCTAATATTTATCTTTATTAGTATTTTTTGCTTGTTGGGATGCGGTAAAAATGAAGTAATTTTACCGGATGGTTCTGCTATACAGGTAGAGCTGGCCCAAACCCAGGAAGAAACCGAGCGCGGTCTTATGTATAGGGAAAGTCTAGGCGAAAATGAGGGGATGTTATTTATTTTTCCACAAAATGATATTCGTCTTTTCTGGATGAAAAATACTCTTATAGACTTAGATATGATATTTATTGACAGCACCGGCAAAATAACAAATATTGCAGATAAAGTGCCCCACTCTTATATTGACGCACCGGAAGAAGAAATTGCCACAGCCGGCGGTTTTGGGAAATATGTTTTAGAAGTAAATGCCGGTTTTGCCATTAAACACAATTTACATCAGGGCGATAAATTAATTATTAATGTAAAATGAAAAAGATTCTTTTTATTTTAATTTTCTTTATTTTTAATTCTGCTCTCTTTGCTCAGGAGCAGGATATCAATTATGATGCCCTAAATAAAATGGCTTTAAATCATCTTATAAATCTTATTAACATTGATACCGCCCAACCAAATCCAAATGAAACTTTAGCCCAACGCTATATTTACAAAAATCTTATCACAAACAAAATAGACTGGCAAATTTATCGCATGGAAAAACCAAGAGCAAATTTAATTGCCGTTTTAAAAGCTCAAACTCCAAGTCCAAAAGAGCCGCTTATTTTAATTTCTCATTTAGATACTGCCGCTATTGCGGATAATTGGCAAACTCCGCCGACCCAGGCACTTATAAAAGAGGATAAAGTTTATGGCCTTGGGGCAAGTGATGCCAAAAATTATGCCGCAATTAATTTAACAATTTTAACTTGGCTTAAACAAAATGATATTGCTTTAAACAGAGATATTATTTTCCTGTTTACCGCTGATGAAGAGGCCTCCGGCGAAAAAGGGCTTAAATTCCTTTTTGATAAATACCCCGGCAAAATAAAAGCTGCCTATGCCTTAAATGAAGGGGGCGGGCTTATAAAAGGTGCTAATGATAAAGATTTATTTTTTGTTGAAAGTGCTTCAAAAATGTATATGGATATTTTGGTAAGCGCTTTAGGAGAAGAAGGCCACAGCGCAACCGCTTCTAATACAGAAAACGCAATTTATAAATTATCCCAAGCCCTACAAAAAATAGAAACCCACAAACAAGAACCGCAAATAACCGCTTGGACAAAAAACTTTTTTAAACAAATCTATCCCCTTCAAGATGATGATGCCAAAACAACTATTGATATGTTGCTTGGCTCTGATGAAAAAATTTCCGCCCAAGCAGCCCAAATTATTATGGAAGATGACTTTTTAAAAACCCAACTTGTAAACACTATTACGCCAAGTGTTTTAAATAGCGGTAATGAAGCAAATTCCGTTGAAAGCAAAGCAAGTGCTGTTTTAAACTGCCGCCTTTTGCCTTGGACTTCCCCGGATACTTTTTTTGAAGAATTAAATAATCTCTTTAAAGATGATGAAACTATAATCCTTTCTGTTATTGAAAAACCGGAATTGCCCTTTCCCCAACCAATTGCAGAGGAAGATGACTTTTTTAAATCCATAAAAACTTCTATAGAAAAAGTTTTACCTAATGCTATTACTTTGCAGGCAATGAGCCCGGCTTCAAGCGAAAGCGAAATTTTAAGACGTCATAACATTAAAACTTACGGCATTGGTCCCCGTATTAATTCCGAAGAAGACGGCGGCCCTCACCAAAGTAATGAAAATATTTCTTTAGAAGATTTTTATCAGCAATTAAAATTAACCTTAGCAATTGTTTTAGACTTTGCTACACAAAAAGAATAGAGGTTTTATGAAAAAAGAAGAACAAAAAAATAATACAAAAAAAATAAAAACAGAAGAAAATAAAGCCCTTGCTACTACGCAAGAGCAAAAAAAATCCATTGCCGTAAAAAGATTTTTCCGCAGAAGACATTATTATAAAAAAGCCCATCCGCAAGAAGAAAAAGTAGCTAAAGATTTTACAAATATGCTTTCAAAAAGTGTCAAAATTATGTTGCCTTGGCTGATAATACCAACAACCTTATTTTTAATAGGGGCCTATTTTGTTTTTAAAAAAGTTGTGTTTTGCACTTATACACCACTTTGGTTTAAAATAGTTTTTGGAATTATTAATTTCGGCCTTTTCCTGGCTTTAGGTTTTATATACGGACTTTTTATGGGCCTTGTATCAAGTTTAAAGGTATTTTCCGAGCATTTTGGAATGCTTATACGCCAAGCCATGAATAGTTTAAAAGGAGCTATTGAAAATAAAATAAATAGTTTATCTTTTGAAATGTTCTCCAAAAAAGAACTTTCAAATGTAATCCATCAGGCTTTTACTGATTTTAACTATAAAATCAAGAAATATGCTCAAAAAACCGCTCTTGGCTTTGTTGCTATAGGAATAATCAGTTCCATCTTATTTTTTGCAAAACACTTTATAGTAAGAAGTATCGGTATAATAAAAAACAAAGCTGATGCTTTTGCCTTAATTTCCGCAAGAACAAGTTTGCTTGTAGCTATAGTTTTAAATTTAACTTTATTTACAAAAATTGTTTTATGGCTTGGTGTCTTTTTAGGCATATTTGTTTTGCTTTTACAAGCACTTTTTGTATTATACGTAGGATAAAATGAAAAAATATTTATTTCTGTTTTTAATTTTTCTTACCCCTACGCTTTTTGCCCAAAGCGCAAGATATTTTTATGACCAAGCAGCAAAAGAAAATTCTTTACAGAAAAAAATAGAACTTTACAGCAAAGCTATAGAAAAATCTCCGCGTTGGGGTTTGGCCTATCATCAAAGGGCAGATGCCTATAAAAAACAAAAACGCTATAAAAAAGCTATTGAAGATTATACTAGCGCCATTAATTTTAGCCCCAAGGATCCTTTCAAATATTATGCAAGAGCTTTGGTTTATATGGACCAAGGCAGTTATTCGCCTGCTATGGAAGATTTAACCAAAGCCATCAGTTTAAAAAATAATTATGAAGATTTTTACCTAAAACGCGCCCAATGCTATATGGAAACAAACAAGTATAAACTTGCTTTAAATGATCTTCAAAAAGTTAAAAAAATCGATACAAAATTTTTACAGGCAAAAGCCCATTATGAATTGCACGAATACCGCCCCGCAACTAATTTACTTGAAGAGATTTTAGAACAAAACCCGCACGATATTCAGGCCTTGCTTTATCTTGGCAAAATAAATAGTAATATAGAATTTTATGATGAAGCTATTGGTTACTTTAGCAAAATTTTAAATATTGAGCCCAACAATAAACAAGCCCTTCGTGCTAGGGCAAATGCCTTTAAAGAAATTGATTTAAACGAAGAAGTTATTAAAGATTACAATACTTTAATAGAACTTTCCCCCGATAGTGCCTCTTATAACAGGCGCGGTATTGCTTATGAAAGATTAAAAGACTGGCCCGCTGCAATAAAAGATTACGATAAAGCAATAGAATTAAGTCCCAAATGGGCTGTTCCTTATAATAACAGAGCTTACTGCTATATGAAATTAAAAAGTTTTAAAGAGGCAAAAAAAGATTTAGATACTGCTTTAAAACTTGCCCCAAAAGCACCAACAACTTTAATAAATACGGCGGGATATTATTGGACGACTAAAAAAGACAAAAAGAATATGTATAAATACCTACAATCCGCCTTAAAAAATAATTTTAAAGATTTTGATTCCTTATATGATGATAGCCAAAAAGGCTGGTTGTTTAAAAATATCAATGAAAGTTTGGAGTTTCGTTCTTTCAGCGCACCTTATAATAAATAGTTATTTGCCATAAAAAGTTAAAATTTGATATAATTTAGTATAAGTTTGATTTATTATGCCGAGGTAGCTCAATGGTTGAGCAACGGTTTTGTAAACCGTAGGTTGTGGGTTCAAATCCCATCCTCGGCTTTTTATTTTGCGACGAATTTTTGGTAAATTTTAATTTTTTTCAAACTTCGGATACGCGGGGCTGCCGCCCACTCCTGGTATACCTCGTTTGAAAAAGCACTTTTTCCTTTTAAAAAAGTTAATTAAAATTTACTCAAAAATACTTGCAAAACATTTGCTGTGTTTAGATAGCTCTAAACACAAAATACTTACAAAACTATTTGCTGTGTTAAAATAAAAAAATAGTCGGTTTGCTTTAGCAAACCTTAAAAAATAATACAAAATAGATTCGCTCTATTCAGTCTAAATCTTTATGAAAAAAATTTTAATCTTTATATCTTTGCTTTTAATTGCTACTGCTTCTTTTGCCAAAAAAATAAGTTATAGCCAGATTGCAGAACTTTACGGCGATAGTATTGTAAGCGTAAATGTTTTAAGAAAAGATGGCACCACTTATAACGGGACAGGTTTTATTATTGATAAAAACGGGCTTGTGGCAACGGCCGGGCACGTAGTAAAAGATGCCGCTTTAATAAATTTTACTTTTAAAAATGGCTCTATTTCTAAAGAAGCAACTTTATTGGCTGTAAGTCCAGATGAAAATATTGATCTTGCCGTTTTACAAATACCAAATAAAAATTTACCCTATGTAATTTTAGGTGATTCAAGCCAAGTTATCGCTGGACAAAAAATAAGTGTTATCGGCTGCCCCCATCGTTTACAAAATACTATAACAAACGGGCTTATTTCACAAGTTAGGCAAATCTCCCCGGAAGTTATTTGGTTTCAGATAAGTGCTCCCATTTCGCCAAGTTCCAGCGGAAGCCCGGTTTTTAATAAAAAAGGTGAAGTTATAGCCATTGCCCTATCTTCTTTAAAAGGGGAAGATATCCAAAATATCAATTTTGCCATTCCCTCTAACTATTTATTTGATTTATTAAACGAGAATAAAATCCCCTTTAATAACCAAGATAAACCGGCAGAAGAAAAAGAATTTTCCTTAACACAAAAGATAATAAATCATATAAAAACTGCCTGGGAAATATTAAAGCAACAATTTAATTTTATTTTTGATTAGGTTTGCAACTTTTTTCTTAATTTGCTACAATATTTAAAATTCAAGTTTAGGAAGAAATACTATGTCATATAAATGCTCTATTTGCGGGAAAGGTTCTGTTACAGGTAATTCTTACAGCCATTCCCACATGAAAACAAAAAGAACTTTTAAGCCCAACCTTCATAAACAAAAAGTTGTGCTTGAAGGTAAAACTCAAACAGCTTATGTTTGCTCTAAATGTATGAAATCCGGCAAAGTTGTAAAGCCGACAAAATAAGTTAGCGAGTAGAAACTTTTTATACCCCTCTTTAAAAGAGGGGTTTTTTTATTACGAAATTTTATAGAATAAAAAAAGGATGCAATAAATTTGAAACCTTCTGCGTTGTATATTTGAGGGCTAGGAATATGCAAGACGAAATTATTATAAAAGAAATAAAAGAAGGGCATACAGAAAAGTTTGGCGAACTTGTGGAAAAATACCAAGATTCTCTTTTTACCTTTATTTTTTACAGCGTAAAAGATGAAGGCACGGCAAGGGATATCTTACAGGAAACTTTTATAAAAGCCCTTAAAGAAATTAGCAAATATAAAGAGGAAGGCAAATTTAAAGCGTGGCTTTGGACTATTGCAAGAAATAAAGTAATGGATTTTTACAGAAAATCAAGCAAAATAGTCCCCTTGGAAGAAGAAACCCTTAAACAAGAGGATGAAACTTCCAAAAAAGCACTTGGTCAAATTGAACTGAGCCATATAAAAAGTTTAATTGAAAATTTGCCCCCTGAGCAAAAAGAAGTTATTTTAATGCGCCAATATTTAAGTTTTAAGGAAATTGCTTCTGTACTTGAGTGCCCACTTGGCACAGTGCTTGCCCGCTTAAATAGGGCCATTAAAAAAATTCAAAAATCTTTAGGAGAAGACTATGCCGCATAATAAAACTTTTGAAAATCAGGCCTTGCTTTATGCTTACGGCGAGCTTGACGACTCCAAAGAAAAGGCCTTTTTAGAACATCTTAAAACTTGTAAAAAGTGCCAAAATATTATAAAAATAACCGCTTTAACAAGCGCTGCTTTACCCCCGCAAGAAGCCCCTGTAATAAATTGGCAAGAAGCCGTTAAACCGGCTTGGAGTTTTAAAGATTTGTTTAATAAAATAAAAAATCTATCCCGCCCTGTTTTAGTAGGCACTGCGGCGGCATGCTGTGTGGCTGTATTAGTAAGTTTTATAGGGCTAAGACAACCCGCAGACGAGGGCTACATGTATTTTAATGATTCAATTTATGCCCAAGTTGGCAATATTGAATCGGATATTGACACCCTGCTTGAGGATATAGATAGTTATTTATAAAAGGAGAAATCGTATGAAAAAAATTATGGCAATATCTTTTTCCTTTCTTTTAGGTTTATCTGTTATGGCTTTTGCCCAACCAGATAAAAAAGAAATGGAAAAAATGAAAAAAGAACAACAGGAAATGACCCAGCTTGTGGAAAAATATAACAAAGCTACAAGTGATAAAAACAAAGCTGAAGTCAAAGCCAAAATTCAAGCAAAAGTTGCGGCAAATTACGAAAAACATATCGAAAGAATGGAAAAACGCGTAAAAGAAGCCCAAGAAAAACTTGATGAAGCCAAAGCCAAACTTGCCCAAAGCAAAACCCCGGAATATAAAACAAAACATATCTCCGAAATTACCGAAGGTATTATTTCCGGCAAAGATAAACCTATGTTTGGCGTTCCTCCTAACCATTTTAAAGGGGGAGAAAAAGGCATTAGAGGAACACATAAAAATTGGCCTGCTATGAAAGGTCATTTTAAAGGCGATAAAACTTGCCCTTTTGCCAAAGATCAAGATAAAGGTGAAGGTTGCCCTTGTATGAAAGAAGGAGCAAAAAAACATAAAGAGTGCCCTTGCATGAAAGGTAAAAATAAAGAAGCTAAAACTTGCCCTTGTATGAAGGAAACTTTGCCTATAAAACCGGAAGTAAAAGAAAAATAATTATTTCTTTATCCAAAAGCCCTCTTTTTTAGAGGGCTTTTTTATTTAAACTATTCTTATGCCCTTATATTTAATATAATATATTTATATGAAAAGAAAACTATATCCAATTTTTTATTGTTTAATTTCTACTATGCTTTTTTCCCCCCTTGCTTTTGCGCAAGGAACTAAACTTTCAAATGATGGTTTAGCCCCAAAAACCTCTGTTAATTGGGCAAGAGATAATTATGTAGCCCCTAAAGAGGAACAACCAGCTCAAAATAACGACCAAGCTGATATTGACCCTAACGGCCCTTGGATGATTTGTGAAATAAAAGTGGACGGCTTAAAAAATATTCGTAAAAGAACTATTACAAAAAATATTTCTGCTAAAGTAGGCCATTTATACGAAAAATCTTCTATATCTGATGATGTTGCTTCTTTAATGGCTCTTGGCAATTTTGATGATATTGAAATTGATATTTCCTCTAAAGAAGGGTCAAGAATAAATAAAGACGACGAAGAAGATGCAAAAACTTATCCTTGCCATGCTATTACTTTAATTGTAAAAGAAAAACCTATACTAGAAAAAATACTTTATAACGGCAGAAAAGCCCTTTCCAAAACAAGTATTACAAGTGCCATGGCTTTAAAAATCAAAGATCCTTATTCCCAAGCAAAGATGGAAGCCGATATTCCTAAAATTGTTGATGCTTACGCCCAAAAAGGTTATATCAATGCAAAAGTTTCCTACGAAGAACAATTTGACTCGGAAAAAAATATCGTAATCATAACTTTAAATATTGAAGAAGGCACAAAAACAAAAGTTAAAGATGTTCTTATTGAAGGGGCCGATAAATTAAATCAAAAGAAATTTTTAAAACAAACAAAAAACCGCGTCGGCAAAGTTTATAAAGAACAACTTTTACCGCAAGACCAATACAAAGCAACTTTATATGCCAGAAATGAAGGTTTTTATGATTTTAAAATAACTGATTTTGATAAAGAATTTAACGACGATAAAAGTGAAGTTACTTTAAAATACAAAGTGCATGAAGGCGATAATGCCGTATTTGGCAAAACAACCTTCAGCGGAAATACTCTTTTTACCCAAGAAGAACTTGATAATATGGTCTTCTATAAAAAAGGCAAACGCTTTAACCAACAAAAATTTGATGCCACTATCCGCGATATGCAGGAAAATTATGCAAATAAAGGTTTTTTAAGGGCGCAAATTCAACCTGTTAGAAAATTAAACGAAGACAATACCCTTGATATTGATTATGAAATTACAGAAAATAACACCGTATTTATTGACCATATTGATATAACCGGCAATGAATCAACAAAAACTTATATTTTTGCTAGAGAAGTTCCCTTTAAAGAAGGCGATATTTTTAGTTATGAAAAAATACGCCGCGGCCAAAACAAAATTATGAATCTTGGCTTTGTAAATGATGCTCAAATTGATATTACCCCGACAAATGATATAAATAAAGTTGATGTGGGCTATAATATCGTGGAAGGCAGACCGGGTATGTTTACGGCCGGTATTGCTATGTCCTCCCTTGATGGTTTATATGGGGATGTTTCTATTACCCACATGAATCTTTTTGGCAAAGCCCAAAAACTTTCTTTAAGAGGTTTATTCGGTAAAAGAATTACTGATTACACTTTAAGTTGGTCAACTCCATGGACTTTCGGCAAACCGGTAAGTTTCGGTGTAGATTTGTTTAATACCCGCCGCTACCGCTCTTATATGGGCACTTATTCTGCTTATACCGAAAAAAGAAAGGGTGGCAGAATCAGTATCGGACCGAGATTTAACGACGATATTTATAATTTAGGTTTCTCTTATTCATTCAAAAATATTCATATTTACGATATTGATAGTGAATTTGTTGGCGTTGATGATGGCCTTGTGGAAGGCAAAACAGATGTTTCAACAATAGGTGTAAGCTTTGCTATTGATACAAGAGATAATTATTGGGACCCGACAACAGGTTCAAGAAACTCTATCGGCGTGGAACTTTCCGGCGGACCGATGTTCGGCGACCTTGATATTTACGAAATCAATTTAAAATCTGCTTACAACAAAACTTTAATTAATATCGGCAAAGATTATCCTATTGTTTTAATGATTGCCAATAGAGCAGGTATCGTTAAACCTTATGGAAGAACAGATATCGTGCCTACTTATGAAAGGATTTTTCTCGGTGGTGCAGATACCATTAGAGGTTATGATAATACAGGGCAAATCGGGCCGGAAAGAGGTGGTGAACTTTACTATATGGCAAATATTGAGTTAAAATTCCCCCTTGCAAGAGAAGGAAGAAGAACCCTTGCCCAGATTGCTGCTTTCTTTGATATCGGTAACTCTTGGAAGAATTTTGACGATATTAAACTTAAAACAGGCACCGCTTTAGACGAATTTAAAATGGGTGTAGGCTTAGGCCTTAGACTCGTTACACCCTCTTTACCAATAAGACTTGACTGGGGCTACGGCCTAAATCATAAACCGGGAGAAAAGAGAAGTTATATTTACTTTTCAATGGCAAACTTGTTTTAATTAAGTTATGAAGAACTTTTGCTATATCATATTTTTAATACTTTTCTTGCCTGCTCTAGTAGCAGCGCAGGAAAGTGTTGCCACAAAAGCTATAGAAAACGAACTTGCCGGCGCAAGCCAAATACCGCTTGAAAAATATGATACTACCGCAGTTGTGCCTGTCCCTTCGGATAATAATGATCCGCAAAAAGCTTCTTCTTTTAGTCCAAAAATTGATAAAAATGCTCCTCAAGGCACTCCTGATTTTACAACTTCCGCAAACAAAGGTCTTATCAGTTTTAAAGCAAACGGAAACGAGCAAGAAGATGTTAAAAGAGACTCCCCCGTAGCAATTTATATTGATATGCAAGAGGCCTTTAACAAAAATCCCTGGACTATTGAAGCAAGAAAAAATATGAAACTTGCCCTTGAAAATAAACAAGTGGAATATGCCCAGCAAACAAAACAAATTGCTGATTTACAAAAAGAACTTGAAAATTTACAAAATACTTTTGTAAAAATTATGCCTTTTTATAAAAAAGCGAATTATGTTTTGCCGCAAAAAAATCTTTATCCTTATTTTGAAGAAAACAAAGTAAAAAATCTGCTTGATAACCTTTATTTTGCCTCTTGGGAAAATTTAAAAGATACTCCCAAAGATTTACCTAAAGAAGAAAGTTCTTTAAAAGAGCAAATCGCCAAAACCAAACAGGAAATTATTGATAAGCAGGGCTTTTTACTTAATTTTAAAGCCCGTTCCAGCGAGGAATTTCTATCCCGTCAAGATTTTGTTATTCAACAGATTTTAAAAGAAATTTATAGCGGTATAGAAGAATACGCTACACTTAGAAATGTCGGTATTGTAGTAGATAAAACCGAACTTATTTATGGCAAGCCATTAGATGCCACGCAAGAATTTGTAAAATGGATGAAGAACTATCATAAAAAATACATTAAGAAAAACGGAGAGTTATATGAAAACCTTAAAGCAAATAGCTGAAATGTGTAATGCCCAACTTAAAGGAGATGAAAACTTTATCCCAAACGGCGTGTGCGGCCTTGATAAAATAAAAGAAGGCGCCATTGCTTATACTAACCAAACTGAAAGATTTGATAATCTTAAAGATTTACCTTTAGGTGCTTTGATAGTTAATGAAAAACTTAAAGATACTCCTATCCCCTTTCAAGGAAATATTTTATATGTAAAAAATCCCGAGTGGGCTTTCACCCAAGTTTTAAGAGATATTGAAACTTTAAATAAACAAGCCCCCAAAATAAGTGATAAAGCCGTAATTGATCCAAGCGCAAAAATCGGCAAAGGGGTTTCTATAGGTGCTTATGCAGTTATTGAAGAAGGCGCCGTTATCGGTGATGGCACAATAATTTATCCTAATGTCTATATCGGCAGAAATGTGCAAATTGGTATGGCGTGCATTTTATATCCCAATGTCGTTGTGCGCGAAAATTGTATTTTAAAAAATAAAGTTATTTTACAACCGGGCGCTGTTATCGGTTCAGACGGCTTTGGTTATGTTTTTGAAAATGGTATGCACAATAAAATACCGCAAATCGGTAATGTTATTTTAGAAGATGATGTTGAAATCGGTGCAAATACCACTATCGACAGAGCAAAATTAAACAGCACAATTATCGGCGCAAACACAAAAATAGATAATCTTGTGCAAATTGCTCATAATGTTGAAATTGGCAAAGCAACAATACTTGTTTCCCAAGTGGGTGTTGCCGGCTCTACTAAAATAGGAAATGGCGTTATTATGGCAGGACAAGTTGGCGTAAGCGGACACTTAAATATCGGTGATGGCGCAGTGCTTGGCCCCCAAGCTGGTATTCTTGGCAATGTAAAACCCGGCGAAAAATTGCTTGGTTCCCCGGCCCGCCCTTACGGCGAATATATGAGAATTGCTGCAATTATGGGAAAATTGCCGGAATTTTATAAAGAACTTCTTGCCTTAAAGAAAAAATTCAAATTCTTTAAATAAGGATAATTATGAAAAGAAAAACAATTAAAAATATTCAAACTCTAAATGGTGTCGGCATACATACAGGGCAAAATTGCTCAATTACTTTTAAACCGACAACACAAGGTTATATTTCTTTTATTAGAACAGATATAGCAAACTCCGAACCTATTATTGCGCTTGCACAAAATGTTTCTTCTACTTTACGAGGAACAAATATTGCAAATAAAAACGCAGAAGTTCACACTATTGAACACGTTTTAAGTGCCGCAAATGGTCTAGGCATAACAGATTTAATTATTGAAATGGACGGCCCGGAACCGCCGATTATGGATGGATCTTCTTTACCTTATGCAAAAGCCATGCTTGAAGGCGAGTTAAATGAAATTGATGAAATCGCAGAAATTTTGCCTTTAAATAACGAAATTTCTTTTGCAGAAGGCGATATAACCTACACAGCCAAACCTTGCGAAGAGTTTAAAATAACTTTCGTTTATGAAAGAAAGGGCCACCCTTTAGTTGCCCATCAGGAATGCACTTTTACTTTAACTCCGGAAGATTACTTAAGAGAAATTGCCCCCGCAAGAACTTTCGGTTTTGAAGAAGAAATTGCTTATCTTCAGGCAAATGGTCTTGCTAAAGGCGGCAATTTGGAAAATTGCGTAGTAATCAAAAAAGACGGTTTTAGCGTTCCTTTAAGATTTGATAATGAAATGGTGCGCCATAAAATACTTGACTTAATTGGCGACCTTAAATTAACAGGCAAAGTTTTAGGCCCAATGCATATTACCTGCCACTTTGGCGGACATAAAACTAATGTGGCCTTTGCAAAAAAATTAACGGAGCAAATTTAATTATTTAGGAGATATTTTTTTATGCAAGAAACAACTATACACCCCAGTGCTATTATAGATCCCTCAGCCAAACTTGGCAAAAATGTTCAAGTAGGGCCTTACGCCATTATCGGTAAAAATGTTGAAATCGGCGAAGGCACAAAAATTGGTCCTTTTTGTGTTATAGAAAATACAAAAATGGGTAAAAATAATGACCTTATCGGCAGTGCTTTTATCGGTGTAAAACCGCAAGATTTAAGTTATAATGGGCTTGATTCAAGAGTTGTTATCGGCGATAATAACAAAATACGCGAAAATGTAACTGTTCACAGAGCAACCAGTCTTGAAACCCCAACAACCATAGGTAATAATTGTTTGCTTATGGCAAACTCCCATGTGGCACACGATTGTGTCTTGGGTAATAATATTATCTTAGTTAACAACTGCGGTGTTGCAGGCCATGTTCATATTGCAAATAATGCTATCTTATCAGGTATGACGGCAGTGCATCAATTCGTTAGAATCGGCAGATTTTCTATGCTTTCCGGCTTAAGCGGCCTTACCCTTGATATGCCCCCCTTCTGCCGTGCTACAGGCACAAGAGCAAAACTCGTCGGTCTTAACACCGTCGGTTTAAGAAGAGCCGGCTGGACAAGAGAACAAATAAGCGCAGTTAAAAATGCTTATAAAAAACTTTTCCTTGATACAACCCACACTATGAAGGAAACTTTAGACCTCCTTGAAAAAGATAATCCAACTCCGGAAGTTAAAGAACTTATTGATTTTTGCCGCAATACAAAACGCGGTATTATGAATGCAAGAATGCGTAAAGCAATCTCCAGCGGAGAAGATGATGAATAAACTTGGCATTATCGCAGGTGAAGGCAAATTCCCTATACTTATAGCAAAAGAAGCTTTTGCTAAAGGAGTGGAAGTTTTTGTCATTTGCGCAAAAAATAATGCAAGCGAAGAAGATTTTAAACCTTACGCAAAAAAAGCTATTACTTTAAAACTCGGGCAACTAGGTAAGGCCTTAAAATTTTTTAAAGAAAATAGCGTCACTAAAGCTGTTATGGCAGGACGCGTGGAACATTTTAATATCTTTAATTTAATACCTGATTTAAGAACAGCAAAAGTGCTTGCTTCTTTACGTGATATGCGCGCAAAAAGCATTTTAGAAGCTGCTATAAATGAATTTAAAAAAGAAGGTATAGAGTTTCAGTCTTCAGCTTTGTTTTTAGATAGATTTATCCCGCAAAAAAGTGTTCTTACAAAAAGAAAACCGACTGAAGAAGAAGAAAAGAATATTGAACTTGGCGAAAAAATCTCAAAAACTCTAGCCACTTTAGATGTCGGTTTGACAAGTGTTATTTGCGATAAAGCCGTTGTAGCAGTTGAGGGTATGGAAGGAACGGATAATTGTATTTTAAGAGCAGGCCAAATTGTTGCTAAAAATCCGAGCAAAAACAAATTTTTAGTCGTGGTTAAAGTGGCACGGCCGAAACAAGATGACAGATATGATTTACCCATTATAGGCAAAGGCACAATAAAAGCTATGATTGAAGCCCGCGCAAATGTGCTTGCTATTGAAGGTGGCAAAACTATTGTTTTAGATATTGATGAAGTGTGCAAACTTGCTGATAAAAACGCTATTTCTATTGTAGTAAGATAATTTATTTAGGCAAATATTTTTTAAGTTGATTAGAAAGATAAAAACTACCCACTTGAATAATATTTGCCTTTATCTTTGTTAAATCTTTTTCTTCAATAAATTGGTAACCTTTAAAATATTTTTTTAATTCTGCTTTAGAGCAAGAGTTCTTAAAATCTATTAAACAAACTTTTTTAAAATATGGTTTTAAAAGTTTAAGACAAGTTTTATAATCTTTTTCATAAGAAACGCCGTAAATTAAAATATTTTCTTTTTTAAAATAGGGGCTTTGCAAGTAAGTATTTAAAAACTCTTTAATAGCGGCCGGGTTATGTGCTCCGTCTTGAATTAAATAATTTTTACCTATTTTTCTAATTTCAAAACGCGCTTTAAAATCTTTTAAATTAAGATTTTTTATTTCTTTTTTAAAACCTAAAATATTGGCAGCAGTTATTGCTAAAGAAGCATTACTAGCTGCCTTACTGCCAAGCAAATTTAAAATATATTTTTTATCATGCAAGGTAAATTCCGTCGTATTTTTAACAAAATCAAGTTTAATATTATTTACAACAGGCATTATTAAAGGCGTATTTTTTTTAATACAAGTATCTTCAATAATTTTTAATATTTTTTGCGAAACTTGCCCCAAAACACAAGGCTTTTCTTTTTTGATAATACCCGCTTTTTGATAAGCAATTTCTTCAAAAGTATTACCCAAAAGTAGCTCGTGGTCTTTATCAACGGAAGTGATTATACTTAAAGAGGAATTAATAATATTTGTGCTGTCTTTAAGCCCGCCGATACCGCACTCAAAAATAGCAAAATCTACTTTTTTCAATTTAAAATAAACTAAAGCAGTTAAAGTCAAAAGTTCAAAAAATTTTAAAGGTTTTTCCTCGGCAGAAAGCACTTTTTCAAGACATTTACAAAAATCTTTTTGCGATATTTTTATTCCGTTTATGCAAATTCTTTCTCTAATATCAAAAATATGCGGCGAGGTAAAAAGCCCCACTTTAAGTTTATTTTGTTTAGCAATTTCGGCAAGTAAAAAAGCAGTTGTCCCTTTGCCGTTTGTGCCTGCAATTAAAGCTGTTTTATAAGTAGCAGGCAAAACGCCAAGTTTATCTGCCGTCTTTTTTAATGTAGGCAAAGAACCTTTTTTACCGCCGGAACTTCTATCATTTAAAAGTTCCGTAAGCTCTTTAAAAGTCATATTTATTCAAAAGGGGCGGGGTTTACTCTTTTAATTTTTGCACCAAGAGCAGTTAGTTTTTCTTCAATTCTTTCATACCCGCGGTCTATGTGGTAAACTCTTTGCACTTCGCTTGTGCCTTTTGCGCAAAGAGCCGCAATAACTAAAGCAGCACCACCTCTTAAATCAGAAGACATTACTATTGCCGGGGTAAAGTTTTTAACGCCTATAATATGGGCGCAATTTCGCTCTAAAGAAATATTTGCTCCCATTCTTATAAGTTCGGCGGCGTGCATAAAGCGGTTTTCAAAAATATCTTCGCTAACATCACTTTTGCCGTTAGCAAGGCACATCAAAGTCATCCAAGGGGCTTGCAAGTCTGTCGCAAAACCGGGGAAAGGTGCCGTTTTTATATTAACAGGTTTTATCTTTTTTGCTTTTTTGGAAATTTTAATTTCTGTTTCTGTTGTTTCAATTTTAAAACCGGCTTCGCAAAGATATTCAATTAAAATTTCATTATGACTGGGCACACATTCTTTAATTGTTATAGAACTGCCTGTTGCAGCGGCGGCCAAAAGATAAGTGCCTGTTTCAATTCTATCGGCAACAATAGTATGATTCATTGCACCGAGTTTTTCTTTACCTTCTATAACAATGCGACCTCTGTTATCAATAATAATACTAGCCCCCATAGAATTAAGGGCATTTATTAAATCTTGGACTTCGGGCTCTCTGGCGGCATTTTCAATAATAGTTTTGCCCGGTATTAAAGAAGCGCACATCATTAAATTTTGTGTTGCGCCAACACTTGGGAAACTTAAAATAATTTTAGCCGGATTTAATTTGCGCGTCTTAATGATGATATTACCCTTATCCATACTGATTTTTGCGCCAAGTTTTTCAAAACCTTTCAAATGAATATCTACAGGTCTTAAACCGATTGCGCAACCGCCCGGCAAAGGGACTTGCGTTTTTTTAAATCTGGCAAGCAAAGGCCCAGCCACCCAAAAACTTGCGCGCATTTGCTTAACTAAATCATAAGAAACGCTTGTTTTTAATTTGCGTTTTGCTTTAACAATTAAAGTGCCGTTATCATAAGAAACTTTTTTGCCAAGTTCTTCAAGTATTTTAATTGTTGTTCTTATATCACGCAAATTAGGCACGCGGTTAATAACGCAATCTTCGTCGGTAAGTAAAGTAGCCATTAAAATTGGCAAAGCGGCATTTTTAGAACCGCTTATTTCAACACTGCCTTTTAATTTCCTGCCACCTTTAATAATAAATTTATCCATAAATAAAAAATCTCCTATTCTTTTATTTTTTATGCACAAAAATAAATCTTTCAATACCTGCAAAATCTTTAATTACTTGCGGTTTTTGCCAAATATCTTCTCTAAAAAATTTTACCACTTTTGAGGCCTGTTCGCACCCTATTTCTAAAGCTAGGAGCCCCTTTGGGTTAAGATAGTTTGGTGCCTCTTCGGCAATTTTCTTAATAATATCAAGGCCGTCTAGGCCACCATCAAGCGCAAGGTGCGGTTCGCAAAGAACTTCCGGGGAAAGTGTTTGCATATCATTTGTCGGAATATAAGGCGGATTGGAAATAATAAAATCAAATTTACTTTCAATTTCTTCAAATAAATTACTTTTAACAAAATTTATTTTTTTATCAATCTGCAAATTTTGCGCATTTGTTAAAGCAGTTTCAAGTGCCAAATCAGAAATATCTAAAGCCGTAATTTTGGCTTCTTTAAACAAAAAAGCCAAACTAATTGCAATACAACCAGAGCCGGTGCAAAGATCTAAAATACTGCTTGGCAAATTATTTTTGAATTGTTTTAGACTTTCGTTTATAAGTTCTTCTGTTTCGGGGCGTGGGATTAAAACATTAGGGTTTACCTTAAAAACTCTACCCATAAACTCTGCTTGCCCTATAATATGGGCAAGGGGACGGCCCTTAAGTTTTTCTTCTAAAATATTTTTGAAAAGGGTTTGCTGTTTTTCGTTAATAAAATCTTGGCTAAAGGCGCGCACATAAGTTCTTGTTTTATTTAAAACAAAAGCCAAAATAAGTTCGCAATTAACCTCAGGTTCATCAATACCGGCGGCAATTAATTTTTCCGTCCCGTCTTTAATAAGAGCGGCAATAGTCATCATAAAGAAAGATGTTTAAGTTTTTCTTCTACTCTAAGTTTACGCAAATGTTCCAAAATTTCATCAATTTGGCCTTCCATAATTTCTGCAATATTGTGGAAGTTTTCATTTAAGCGGTGGTCGGTAACGCGGCTTTGCGGGAAGTTATAAGTTCTAATTTTTTCAGATCTATCACCTGTGCCCACTTGGCTTTTGCGTGCGTCGTAAATTTCTTTATTTCTTTTTTCTTCTTCTATTTGATAGAGTTTTGCTTTAAGCATACGCATAGCCTTTTCGCGGTTTGCGCCCTGGTGGCGTTCCTCGCGACAGCTAACGACAATGCCTGTTGGTTTATGGATAAGGCGGACTGCAGTTTCAACCTTGTTAACATTTTGCCCGCCGGCCCCGCCGCTACGGCAAGTTTCCATTTCAATATCGGCAGGGTTAATTTGAATATCAATATCTTCTGCTTCAGGCATAATGGCAACGGTTACAGTTGATGTATGCACACGGCCGGAAGTTTCGGTATCGGGCACTCTTTGCACGCGGTGCGTGCCGGCCTCATCTCTAAGCCAAGAATAAGCCCCATCACCTTTAATAAACATACTTGCGTATTTACAACCTTTAAGACCGGTTGGGGTATATTCCAAAATTTCGGTTTTCCAACCTTTAGAATCGGCAAAGTGCTGGTAAACTCTTAAAAGTTCGGCGGCAAAAATTGCACTTTCATCGCCACCGGCACCGGGTCTAATTTCAAGGTAAATATTTTTGGAATCGTTTGGATCAGGCGGAATAATTAAAATGCGGAGTTCTTGGATAAGCTGCTCGGGTTTGCCTTCAAGTTCGGCTAAATCTGCGGCGGCAAGTTCGCACATGTCTTTATCTGTGCCATCTTCCAAAATTTCTTTTGCTTCTTTAATTGCTGTTTGCACTTTTTCAAGTTCGGCAATTTTTTCAATGATAGGTTGCAGGAAAGCGTGGCGTTTTGTCTTCTCTTTAAAAACTTCCGGCGCGATATTGCCTTGGGCAAGTTCGCGTTCAATATTAGTAAATTCTTCTTTAAATTTGCTTGTATCCATTTCCATATTTATTACCTTGAAAAACGGCAGGCCCTCAAAATTTTAAGTGAGGGCCTGCCGTCAGATTTTCTTTAGCTATTTAGCTTCTTTTTTATCAGCAGTTTTAGTTTCTTTTGCAGCTTTGGTTGTCTTTTTTACGAGATTTTTAACCGGTGCTGTGGAAAGAACTACTTTTTTGCTTGCTGTTCTTTTTGTATTCTTTTTAAGTTTAACTTCGGTTTTAGGTTTGCGAACAACCATTTGACCTTTGGTAGCTGCAAATTTCTTATTAAACTTTTCTACGCGGCCTTCGGTATCAAGCATTTTTTGTTTGCCGGTGAAGAACGGGTGGCAAGCAGAGCAAATATCTAATTTAACTGCTTTCATCGTAGAGCGGGTTTTAAATTTTGCACCACAGGCGCAAACGACTTCTACGACTTCGTATTTAGGATGTATTTTTTCTTTCATTTTATATATACCTCAAAAAAATTAGTTCTTATATATTATACAATATTATGAGATTTTTTATAAGTCTTTGTATTTTTATTCTCAAAATAAACCCAAAATATAGTTTTGCAATTGTTTTCTGTGAAAATTCCAAGACTAAACAGAATAAATTGCCTTAGCAAGGATTTTGGAGTTCAAATATAGCCCTAGCATAGAACGATTTTTTGCGAGTGTTTTGCGTTTAGAGAAGGCTTGCCGAGCGAAGTATATCACGAGGGGGTGGCAACCCCGTATATATGAGCAAAGCATAACGCACTATAAACGCAAAAACTGAAGCAAAAAAATTTACGGACGAAAGCAATCGGCGCAGCGGGCTTCATAATCCTGCGCCCCGCCCACATAAATCCTGCTTTTAATATTAACTTTTCTTTGCGTTCTACGGGCAGGAGCACCGCAACAAACGCATCTGGCGGAAAGTTTTAAAACGCTATCGGCAACGGCAAGTAGTTTAGCCGTGCTTTCAAAGGGAACGGCCTGATAATCCATATCAAGCCCACAACAAATAACCCTTTTACCTCTTCTAGCAAGTTCTTGGGCCACATTGACAATTTCTTTAGTAAAAAAATTAACTTCATCAAGAGCGACGACTTCCGTATCCGCTTTAACTAAAGGCAAAATTTCTTCTGCTTTATCAACGGGTATGCCGTCAAGTTTTTTTAAATCATGCGTGGCAATACCGCGCCTTGCGTAGCGTTTATCAAGAGTAGAATTAAAAACTTGCACTTTTTGGCCGGCATTAAGGCAAACTTCAACGCGCCTTATAAGTTCGGTGCTTTTGCCGGAAAACATACACCCGCAAACAACTTCTATTCTGCCATAGGGGACTTTTTTCATATTTCTTTTGCTCCTAATCTCTTAACATTTTATCATCGTGCCAGGGATAAGACTGATTTTCTGCCTGTTTTGGTGTTTGGCGATTACCAGCGCCACCGCACATAACATTTATTCTAAAAGAAAAAGATAAATTTTTATTTCTATCTCTGACACCAACCATCAAAGAAACATCGTGGAAATCTTTATAAACTTTTATATGTTTTGAATAAGCATGAATAGTGGAATCTTCCACTTCAAAATCTATACCCATATCAGCACGCCAAGTTATATTACGCGGGGCAAGAGTAAATTGAGTATTAAACAAAAATTTATCTCTGTCCGTGCTATAATTCACTACACCGAATTTTGCACTGCTACCATAAAGATTTTTTAAAACAGCATCAATTACAAAGGCCTGATTTGCCGTGTGAACATCATATAAATTTTGGATATAAATGCTTGAGCCGCTTGTTTGCGAAAAATAGCCGACTTCCGCAAGTATCGGTTCTACTCTATATTTTGCCTCCCAACTTTCTTGGCTGTTTTGCAAATTATAACCGCTACCTAGTTTAAAATAAAGATTTGGCGTTGGCAAATAATAATTTTGGATATAGACTAAATTTTCTTCTTCCTTTTCATCAAAAGGATTTTCGGAAGTCAAAGCGCCGTCTTGCGTGCGCCTTGTGTAACGGTATCCTAGATCAAGCATACCGGTAATTAAATTTGAACGCAAATTTAATTGCCCGCCATAACGACCGACAAATTTATCTTCATCATTATTTGTAGGGTCTTTTAAAATAATATCTTGATTATAAAAAACTCTTGGCGTTAAAGTAAAATTCTTATGCAATTTAAAATCTTTAGCGCTATCCCATTTTGCTTGGAAATACTGCACAAAATCATAATCGCCTTTTTTGGTATTGTTAAAAGATACGGAAAAATTATTTACCACTCCCCCCGTATAAGGCAAAACAAAGGGGTTAAAAATCCAGTCCACTTTAGGCAAAATCTCTTCGGCGTTGGAATAGGTTTTATCGTCGGGGTTTAACTCGCGTCTGTTAGAATAGCTTACCCTTAAAGTGTTTGTTTTTGTTTGGCGCACAAAAGAAGCGCGCGTCAATTTATCCGGAGATACGACATAAGGATTTGCTCTAAAAAAGTCGTCGTTAAAATCGGCATCGGAAACATTTCTTGTTTCAAATTGGCTAAAATAAAGTGCTCCTTTTTTGTTTAAACTATCGGAACTATCGTGCACCTGCCACCAATAACCGCCGTCAACGCCCCAGCGTTGCTCGGATTTTTCTTTATCATAAATTGTATAGGCCTGAATAGAACCGCGGAATTTTTGCGGGTCCAAATAACCAATATTTAAACCATAACCAAAACCTGATTTTGTGTAATAATCTAAATTGGCTGCTGCCCTAAAATTATTTTTTGCATAAACGGTGGAAGTTAAAAAACCAAAACCGGTATTACCGCTTTGGTCGAAATCTATATAAGTGGTAAAAAGTCTATCGGTGTTTAAAGAGCGGTAAAATATCGGAAAATAAAACACCGGCACTTTACCGATTTTTAAAACAGCATTATAGGCAATTATTCTATCTTGAGGTATCAAATCTGCTTTACCGACATATAAAGTATAGTGCGGTTTTTCAATAGAACAACAAGTTAACTCTGCCTTTTTTAAAAGGTATTGATCTTGGCGTGCTTCAATATCTTTGGCTTCTAAAACTCTGATAGGGCCATAATCGGCACTAAGGCCTTTCATAATAAGTTTTTTTGAGGCTATATCAAAATGAATATCTTGAACTTCAACAATGCCGTCGTCTTGCTCTATGAATGTCGGGCCTTGCGTAATTAAAACCTGCTGTTCGGTTAAAACTTGTATTTTTTCTGCTTTAATTTTGGAAATTTGACCTTGCGTTTTATTTTGATCTAAAACAATTACGACATTCCCATTTAACTCAGCAACACCTTGCTCTTTATCATAAACAACTTCATCTGCGGTAAAATAAATAAAATCTTCTTTCGTCGGACTTGGCAAAACATTATTTTGCCCGCACACAAATACGGGCAAAAGAAATAAAATAAGTAAAGAAAATAATTTATTTTTCATTTTGTTTTGAAAGGGCGTATAAAGCCGCGCCCAAAGCACCAATATCTTTTTGTTTTGAAACTAAAATTTTAATATCTTTAAAAGGTCTTTTAATAACCTGTTTATCAAAAACTTCCCTCATAGCAGAAGTAAAATATTTTGAACCTTGCGCAACACCGCCTGCAAGGATAATAGCTTCCGGATTAAGTAAAAGCACGGCATCACTTAAAGCAATTGCCAAATAATGCCCGAAATTATGCCAAATTTTTAAAGCATTTTTATCGCCGGCTTTTGCCGCATCGGAAAGTAATTTTATTGCAAATTCTTTTTCTTTTAATAATTTAGCTAAAACACTTTTTGGAGCAAGTCTAACAGCTTTTTCCATTTGTTTTTTAAGACCTTTTGTGCCGATATATGCTTCCAAACAACCTTTATGGCCGCAAGCGCATTTAAAGGCAGATTTAGAATAATCTACTTTTATATGCCCAAACTCACCTGCTGAACCACTGAAGCCCTGATACAATTTACCATCAACAATAAGGCCGCAACCAACACCTGTGCCAAGCGTTATAACCATGAGATTTTTATATTTTTTCTTAAACTCATATTCGTGAATACCCCAGGCAGCGGCATTTGCATCGTTACAGGCATAACAAGTATTGCCGGTTTCTTTTTCAAGCATATCTACAATTTTAAAATTATGCCAAGGAATATTAGGCGCAAAATGCAAAATACCTTTTGTATTATCCGTATCGCCGGCAACGCCCATACCAATAACAAAATTATCACCTTTAAAATCTTTTTGCCATTCTTTAACTACAGAAGAAATTTCTTTAATAAAACCCTGTGCGGTTAATTTTATATTTGTAGGAATTTTGGTATTTTTTAAAATTTTTCCGTTTTGATTAATAGCTATAAACTTTACAAAAGTCCCGCCGATATCTATACCTATACTTATCATTTATCCCCCTTTGGATGGGCGTGATCATAGACCTGTTTTAAATGCTCTAAGGAAACATGGGTATAAACCTGCGTGGCAGATAAACTTTTATGACCGAGCATTTCCTGTAAACTTTTTAAATCACAGCCATTATTTAAAAGATGAGTTGCAAAAGAGTGCCTTAAACTATGCGGTGTTATTTTGTGTGCCAGATTGGCTTTTATGGCACTTTGTTTAACTATTTGGGCAAGGCCTTCACCGCTAAGGCGGGTGCCTTTAGAGCCAAGAAATAAAGGTGCATTATAAGAAGCATCCGGCCTTGTTGCAAGATAATCACTTATACAACTTAAGGCAATATCGGTAACAGGCACTATTCTTTCCTTTGCTCCTTTACCAAAAACTCTAACCGTTCCTTGCGTAAAATTTATATCACCAATATTAAGGCCGATAGTTTCACTCCTTCTAAGACCGCTTGAATACATAAGTTCAAGTATTGCCTGATTTCTTAAAGCAAATCTTGAAGTGCTGGGGGCCTGCATTAAATCACTTGCTTCCTTTTGGGTTAAAAATTTTGGCAGAAGTTTTTCTCTTCTTGGGGCATTAAAAAGTTTAAAAGGATTTGCTTCAATAATACCTCTGTTTGCAAGGAATTTAGCAAAACTTCTAAGCGAACTTATTTTACGCAGCATTGCCTGACGCGAAAGCCCTTTATTACTTTCCCACGCAAGATAAGATCTAATATTTGCCAAAGTAAAATCTTTAATGTTAAGCAAATTTTTAAAATTCATATATCCGGCAAATTCTGCCAAATCACTACTATAAGCACGAATAGTATGTTCTGATAAATTCCTGCTTTTGATATGAATTTTAAAATTTTCTATTTGCCTTAACATTATTTTTTATTTTCGCTGGCTTCTCTTATTTTTTGGGCTTCTTCGGGTGTAATTTGCACTATATTTTTGCATTTTGGATAACCGCTGCAGCCCAAAAATTCGCCTTTGGCACTTTTTCTAAGAACTAAAGGTTTACCGCATTTTTCGCACTTTCTGCCGGAATCAATTGGACCGGAAGAAGCAATTTTATTGCCTTGTTCATCAATAGAATAGGTATTGCGACATTTTGGATAAGCACTGCAAGCCATAAAACGACCGCGTTTGCCGTTTCTAATTACCATAGGGCTTCCGCATTTTTCGCACTTTTCACTTGTCTGTTCTACAGAAGTATTTGCACCGCTTAAACTCTTTTTGCCTTTACAAGTAGGATAATTGGCACAGGTTAAAAATTTACCGAAACGGCTTTGACGCTCAAGCATAGGACCACCGCAAAGCGGGCAAGTTTCGCCTTCAACAGCTTTAGGTGCGGGCTTTTTCATATTCTGTGCAGCATTAGCAAGGTCTTTAACAAAACCTTCGTGGAATTTGCTAATAACATTAACCCAACCTTTAGAACCTTCGGCGATATCATCCAAAGTTTCTTCTACGCCTGCCGTATAGGAAAGGTCCATAATATCTTTAAAAAATTCTTTTAATTGCTCGGTAACAACTATACCAAGGTCCGTTGCCACAAGTTTATTTGTTTTTGGTTGCTTGGCAACATATTTTCTATCCATAATAGTTTTAATCGTAGGTGCATAAGTTGAAGGTCTGCCAATGCCGTGTTTTTCCAAAGTCTTAATTAAACTTGCTTCATTATAGCAAGGAGGCGGAGTTGTTTTGTGTTCTTTTGTTTGTATATCAAGAAGATTTAAAGTGTCGCCTTCTTCCATACTCGGCAAAAGAGCATCCTGTTTTTCCTCATCATTATTTTCCTCTTCCGGTTCATCTTGATAAACAGATAAATACCCGTTAAATTTAATTGTTCTGCCGTTTGCTCTTAAAAGGCATTTATCGGCACCACCGGCAGAAATATCAATAGTTATAGTATTAAAAACAGCTTCTGCCATTTGGGATGCAACAAATCTAAGCCAAATAAGTTCATAAAGTTTAAATTGTTCCGGCGTAAGATATTTTTTAATATCTTGCGGTGTTTTGTTTACATCTGTTGGGTGAATAGCTTCGTGGGCTTCTTGCGCGCCTTTAACTTTACTCTTATATACAGGCGGCTTTGCAGGAGCATACTCTGCCCCGTATTTTTCTTTAATAAAAGCACTTGTTTGGGTTTGAAGTTGAGTTGAAACATTGAAAGAGTCCGTTCTCATATAAGTTATAAGACCGGTTATCTGGCCTGCAATTTCCACACCTTCATATAAACTTTGTGCTACCGACATTGTTTTTTGAGAAGAAAAACCAAGTTTATTATAAGCATCCTGTTGCATAGAACTGGTGATAAAAGGCGGTTTTGGTTTTTGTTTAACTTCCTTCTTTTCTATCTTTTCTACTTTTATCGGGCCTTGTCTTAAAACAGCGTTAAGGGCGGCCAAACTTTCATTTGAATCAAAAATTGTATTTTTAACTTTATAATCTTCGGCAAATAATTTATAGGTTGTGGTTCTTTCCACATTTTTGCCTTCCCATTTATAAGCACGCGCAAGAAAAGAGGGTTTTTCATTTGGTTTTTCAAGTTTAACTTTTAAAGACCAATAAGGTTGTTCCTTAAAATTTTCAATTTCTTTTGCACGTTCGGCAAGCAAGCGGACCGCTACTGATTGCACGCGGCCGGCACTAAGCCCACTTGTAATTTTACGCCACAAAAGAGGAGAAAGTTTATAACCCACAAGTCTATCTAAAACGCGGCGCGCTTGTTGGGCATCAACTAAATTATGGTCGATACCTCTTGCGTGGGCAAAAGAATCTTTAACTGCGGTTGGTGTAATTTCGTGAAAGAAAATTCTTTTTGTATTTTCCGGTTTTAATTTTAAAAGTTCCTGTAAATGCCAGGCAATAGCTTCCCCTTCTCTATCAGGGTCGGTAGCAAGGTAAACTTCGCTTACCTTTTTTAAAGCATCTTTCAAATCTGCAATAATGCGCGGTTTACCGCTTACTACATAAGTAGGGGCAAAATTATTTTTTTCATCAACGCCAATTTCTTTTGAAGGCAAATCTCTAACGTGGCCAAAAGAACTGCGCACAATAAAATTTGGGCCAAGAATCTTACTTATGGTTTTTTGTTTTGTGGGAGATTCCACAATCACCAGAGCTTTGCCTGTTGGCTTTGTAGCTGTCTTAGCAGCTGTTTTTGTAGATGTTTTTGCATTTGTAGCCATATCTTTTATCTTCCTTAATTAAATTTACTGCGGCTATATTTGCCGTCTGTGCAGATGATTACACCTGCAACTTCTAAACTAAACAAAATCGCACTTAACTCCGTTATATCCAAATCTGCTTCTAGCGAAAGTTCATCAATATTTTTAGAACCCTCGCCAATTAAATCAACAATTTTTTGTTCCTGCTCTGTTAAGGGCTCACTTGGGGCCTTACTTTCATTATAGAGTTTTTTTACCTTTAGGCCAAATTTTTTTGTGCTGGGGATAGCATCAATTATATCTTTTGCCGATAGAACCATACCGGCTCCTTCCTTAATTAATTTATTTGGTCCGCCGGAGGTTGGGCTGTCAATCGGACCGGGAACAGCCATAACATCAAGCCCTTGGTCAAGAGCCATTTTTGCTGTTATTAAAGCGCCGCTTTTAACTTCGCCTTCTACTACTACAACTAAATCCGAAAGCCCTGCAATAAGGCGGTTTCTTCTTGGAAAGTGATGCGCTAAAGGCGGAGCGTCAAAAGGAAGTTCAGAAATTATTGCACCGCCGGTATCTAAAATTGCTCTTGCAAGTTCGCGGTTTTCAGCCGGATAGCAACGCCCGATACCCGTGCCGATTAAAGCCCAAGTTGGACTTTGATTTTTAACTGCTTCAGCGTGAACAACACTATCAATGCCGCGTGCAAGTCCGCTTACTAAAACTATTCCGCTTTGCGCAAGATCCCCTGCAAGTTGCGTAGCAGCGCGCCTGCCATAGGGCGATATTTTGCGCGTTCCCACCATACCGACAGAAGCTCTCTCACTATCACCCAAATCACCGCGGACATAAATTAAAATTGGGGCTTCCTTAATTTCGGCAAGTCTTTTAGGAAAATCCTCTTCGCCGTTAAATAAAATTTTACCGCTGACTTTTTCTGTCTTTTCTATTTCTTTTTCAGCGTCAAGCATAGCGCAAGATTTTAAAAAATTCTCCGCACTTTCAAGTGAAATTTTACCTTCTTTACTGATAGTCTTAGCATCTTGTTTTAAAAGTTCGCAAGCACTGCCAAAAATTTCTATCATTTGCATAAGCCAATCGGCGCGCAAATAACTAAAAGAGTTAACTTTTATACGGGCAAGTTTTTCTTCAAAGTTCATATATCTCTAACCCCTTTTCTGTCTAAAGGCCTATACTGAAAAACTTCCATAAGATGCTCTTTTTTAATATCTTTAGAACCCTCTAAATCTGCAATAGTGCGCGCTGTTTTTAAAATTTTATCAAGACTTCTGGCTGAAAGGCCAAGTTTCTTCATAGCAAGTTCCAAAACTTGTGCGCCGTCTTTTGGTAAAGCACAAAATTCTTTTATCTGAGCAACACTCATAAAAGCATTTGCCGTTGTGGCAGTTCCTTTAAAACGCTCTTTTTGGATTTTTCTGGCTGCTATAACTTTTTCTCTGATTTCTTTACTTGTCGGGCCTTGGGCCTTTTTTTCCCAATCGCTAAAATTAACAGGCAAAAGATTAACCGTTAAATCAATTCTATCTAAAAGCGGACCTGAAATTTTTGCTTTATAACGGCTTATTTGAACAGGCGTACAATTACACACTTTAACATTATGCCCGTGATAGCCGCAAGGGCAAGGATTCATTGCGGCAATAAGTGTAAATTTAGCAGGAAAAGTCAAAGTTTCTTTTGCTCTTGCTATTGTCACTTTAAAAGTTTCCAAAGGTTCTCTTAAGACTTCAAGCGAAGTTCTTGAAAACTCGGCAAATTCATCTAAAAACAAAACGCCGTTATGGGCAAGACTGACTTCTCCCGGTCTTGGATTTTGCCCCCCACCTACCAAAGCAATATTTGAAATTGTGTGGTGCGGATCTCTAAAAGGTCTTTGAAAATTACCTTTTCTTTTATTTAAAAGGCCGCAGACAGAATAAATCTGCAAAATTTCAAGCATTTCATCTTTCTCAAGCGGTGGCAAAATAGTTGCAAATCTTTTTGCAAGCATACTTTTGCCTGTTCCGGGCGGTCCCATCATTAAAACATTATGACCGCCGGCTGCGGCAATTTCAAGTGCCCTTTTAGCTAAAGTTTGGCCTTTAACTTCACTAAAATCTTCTGTGTAAACTTCTTGTAAAGTCAGTTTTTCTTCTGTTTCTGTTTGATCTTGTTCAAAAGGGGTTTTCTCTTCAAGTAAATCAACAACTTGCCTTAAATTTTGCGCACTGAAACAAGCCATAGAAGCATATTTTGCTTCTTCTAAATTATCTTTAGAAATAACGGCCTTTTTCTTGCCTTTACGATCTAAAGCAATAAGCATAGGCAAAACGCCCGCACAGCCGTGCACTTTGCCCGTTAAGCCAAGAGAACCGATAAAAACATAGTGTTTTAAATTTTCTATTGCTCTGTCAGATAATTGCCCGCTTGCGCCCAAAATACCAAGAGCAATAGGTAAATCAAAATGAGTGCCGGATTTTTTAATTTCGGCAGGCACTAAGTTTATTGTTATTTTTTTTACGGGAGAATCAAACCCGCTGTTTCTTATAGCAGCAAGAACTCTATCTTTAGCTTCTTTTACTTCTTGGTCCGGCAGGCCAACTAAAGTTAAAGAAGGCATACCGGCAGCTATATCAACTTCAACCTTAACAATATAACCTTCTATCCCTTTTAAACAAGCCGAAGTAAGTGAACAAAGCATATTAGATAAAAACCATCTCTACTGCATCAGGAGTAGTATTTAAAATAGTAAAGTTATTATAATATTTTCTAATAATCTTTGCGGAAAATTCTTCCGAAGTAGCGACATTTGCCTGAACATCAAAAGTAGCATTGGAATTTACATATTTAACTAAGACAAAATCTTCCACTTCTTTTAATTCTCTTAAAATTGTTTGCAATTTTTCAAGCCGTTGAATAGTGTTAACATCTTTTATTATAAACTTAAAAGTTTTTGCGCTGTTAATAGAAGCATTTATCGGCTCAATTAATTCTTTAGCAGCTTCAAAGCAGGCATTGCCTAAAGCTTTTTGATAAGCCATTGTTTCATCCGCATCAAGACCGCTTGCACTTTGAGAGTTTTGTTCAATTACTTTATAATTATTTGTGCCAAGGGCAATAATATTTGCTTTTGCTCTTACCGGTTTAAATGTGGTGGAAAGTTGAGTAGCACTTTCAATATTATTTGCCGAAGCATCGGCAATAACAGCAAAACGGGCCCCTTCTTTTTTGGCTTTATCAACAATAGTTGTATTATTTTCTATATTATTTTGGCTCAAATTACCGCCATCAATTAAAGTATAGGGCTGGTTTTTAAAGGCCTTATAAATGCCCTGTTTACAATATTGATTTAAAGAAACTTCCTCTTTTTCCATTTCTCTTGTTGCAATAAAAATATTAGTTTTTTTGATATAAGAAGAATCTTGTAAATTCTTAATTTTAGTAGCAAGGTTACTTACCAAAATCATCACCCGGGCTTCAAGGATATAATTTTCCCCTCTTTGCTCGCCATGTTTGGTATAGGCCTTTCTAATATAATTATCCGGTTTAGATAAAATTTCATCTTGAATATTCTTTGGATATTCCATATTGCTGTTAGAAGATAAAAAAACATCAACCGCTTTCTTTAAAGCATCTTGCTTGGCAAGTTTAAAGGCCTCTTTCTTCATACCGGAAATATCTTTTGCATTATAAGCAACTTCGGCTTTGCCGATAACGTATTCCCCTTCGCCTTTTGGGCCAAGATTCATCCTTTGGCAAGCACCTATAAGTAAACTTGCAATTATTAAAAAAGATAACTTTTTCATAAAACCTCTTTTCTGTATTTTATTTAAGGACATCGCCCAACACTTTTACATAACTGCTAGGTTTTTTGATATCTTCATAAGGAATTATAGCACAACGAATCATCATAACTTCTAGCATATGCGTTAAGATATCGCAGAAATTATCTCTGATTGCCGGCTGAATTATTTTAGGATCCGGCCCTAAAATAATAGCAGCTTTCAAGTTTTTACTATCGCAAACATTGGCAATCTTAAAGGCAGAAGCAATAATATGTTCTGTTGAATAAGCAGATTTTAAAGCAAAATTAAAACCGCCTTTTATACCAAGTTCTTTTGCGCGTTGCATAGTGGCATAAACAATCCATTTAAACTTATCGGCACCTTCTTTAGGGAAGAAGAAACCAAAATTGCCCCAATTGGTATTTTCCCCTCTGCGGATTGAAAGCGGACTTGATAAATCCAAACTTTCAAGTTGGCTTGTGGAATCTTCACCTGTAATTGCGGTAATATAATTTAACAATTGTTCATAAGAAATAGACATACTGCTACTATCTTTTATGCGTCTTGCTAAAACTTTTGCTCTCTTAATATCTTTGGCAATCATACCTAAAGTTAAATTTTCTCTACCGAAGAAACCTCTGCATTGGGCTTCGGTTAAGTCAATTTGAGCATCTAAAGTCATTTTGACATAAGCTTTCAAGAAATGGTTAGGTCTTAAAGGTTTCAATTCTGAAATCCACCCTTGGTCAAGTTTAAAGTTTGTTAATTCTTCAAACCTTGATAAACCTTGCGGCGGATATTTTGAAGAAATAACAAGTTGTTTTCTCTTAGCGACATAATTATTTAACACTTGGGAAATAAAATCTTTATTTGTTTCATTTACCGCCGTCAAATGTATATCATCTATAATTAAGACTTGGGCAGAATCTAAGAATTCTTTTACCTGATCTATAGTTCCGTTTTCAATTGCTCTTTGAACCCCTCTTGAGAAACGAACACCATTTGTAATAAATATTTTATCTTGAGAAATCTTTTTAGCAAATTCCGTTCCGATAGCATTTAAGAAATGGGTCTTTCCGCAACCGCCTTCACCAAAAACAAAGAAAGGATTATACATTGTTCCCGGGTTTTCTACAATAGACATAGCTGCCGCATGAGCAAAACGATTTGAAGACATATCCATATTATCTAAAGTATAAGAAGGAACTATAGGCATTTCTATAGGCCAATTACTCTTTTTATAAACAGGAATAGAAGTTGTCTGAATAGTATGGTCAAAGCCATCAATTTGCTCTTGTTTTACCTGTGGCATAGGAATAGGTTTAACAGGAGCACTAGGTTTAGCCGGAGCTTTTGTTTCTGCAGGAGCGACTGGTGCTGTCGGTGCTTCTGGAGCAGCGGGCGCTTTTGTTTCTGCAGGAGCAGCTGGTGCTACCGGTGCTTTAGGCGCAACGGGCGCTTTTTCTTCTGCAGGAGCAGCTGGTGCTGCCGGTGCTTTAGGCGCAACAGGCGCTTTAGGAGTAATAGTCTTTCTCATGGTTTTTGCTTTAGCAGCTTCTTCGTTTGCTATTCTAGCCTTCTTTTCTTGTTCGGCAGCAGCTTTTACTTTTAAAGCTTCCTCTTTTGAAATAGTAATTTTAGGCATAGCATTGTCTTTTTTCTTTAAATTCATATCTGTTATATTCTCTCTATTTGGATTCTGTAGGTTTGCGTTTTTATCTTCAGAATTTATAATTTTCTGTGCAATAGCACTTGCTTGTAAAACTTGCTCTTCGGTCTTATTTTCCTTAACTATTGGAGCAGTAGGAGCAACAGCATTTGAAACCTCTTTTGCAACTATTTTCGCAGGCGGAATAATAGGTGCTTTAACATTCATTTTAGGTTCTGCTTTCTTTTCTTCACTTTGTGCAACTGCCTGCTCTGCTGGTGGAGGAACAACTTCTTTTTTAGGTTCTGCAACTTCAGGAGTATTATTTCCTTCCTTAGCAGCATTTTTTAATTTTTCCTCTAAAATTCTATTTTGAGTTATAGTAATAACTCTTGGTGTAGGCATAGGGGTAGGTTCTTCAATTTTTTCTATTTTAGGTTGATCGGAAGAACTCTTATCATCATAAAATTGGCAGATAGTTTCAGCAGCAAAAATATCATCTAACGGAACTTGCGATTTTAAGACTTCCCCTTGTTCTTTGGCAGGTTCTTTATCCAAGAGATTTTTAGAATCTAAAGAAACATCGGAAACTTTTTGAGCCCCAAGTTCTTCGGCAGGGAAAGCGGTGCCTTTAACAACAACCCCATGCATAGCTTTAGCTTCTGGTTTTGAAGCATTATTTACCGCATTTGCTTTTGGGGAAATGGGGGCTTGCGCAGTTACTATCTTTTTAGTAGCGGCATCAGTTTTAGCGGCGAGCTGTTCTATTGGTAAAGGACCGCTTGCAGCCGGCTCTGCTTTCTTGTTTTCATAAGTAGAAACTTCTTTTTTCTTACCGAAGGAGAAAAGTCTTTTTAAAAAACCAATTTTTTCTTCTTTTTTAGCAGGTTTTTGCTCTTCTACTTTTTTGGAAACTTCCTTTTGTTCAGCTTTCGGTTCAATCTTTTTTTCTTCTTTAACAACGGATTTTTTTTCTTCAACTTTTATTTGAGCGGGAACAGGTCTTTCTTCTTTCTGATTTGCTGCTTGATTGAAATTAGGAGGAATAGTTCCGGTTCTAGTATCTTCTAAATGAAGGGAAGGATTACCATTTAAAGTAATTTCTTTTCCATCACTTGAAGAAGATAGCCCCCCTTGGAAAGGGTCATTATTTCCAATTATATTGCCAAAAGGGTCATTATCTTCTGTAACAAAATCAAGTTTACCGCTACTAACTTGAAGCGGAGTTGAACTTAAAGAAACATCTTTTCTGTTCATGGAACTTTTTTGGGCAATTTCTTCTATTTTAGCGCGGATTTTTTGCAAAATATCATCATCGTTGACATTTATTAGTTCAAACAAATGGGTAAGATTAGAAACTTTAACATCTATCAAAGAACAAAAGGAAGAAAGTTCCCTCAAAATAACTTGAGAATCGCTATCATCCCCTTGTATGCCAAGTACATAAGCAGAATTTTGTGTCCATTTATTTTCTAAAATTTCCCAATGTTTTATCATATTCACCTACACTATTTTTATCCCTGAACTTGTTCCCAGACGACTTGCGCCTGCTTCAATCATTTTTAAAGCATCCTCGCGGGTTCTAATTCCGCCGGAGGCCTTAACTTTTACCTTACTGCCTGCCGATGCAGCCATTAAAGCAACATCCTGTGTTGTTGCCCCTCCATCAGAAAAACCTGTAGATGTTTTTACAAAATCAGCCCCTACTTCAGCACATATTTTACAAACTCTTTGTTTTTCCTCATCGGTAAGGTAAGATGTTTCAATAATAACTTTCAAAATTTTACCGGCACTTGCTTCCCTAACGGCTTGTATATCTTTTTTAACAAGGTCATACTCGCCTGCTTTGAGTGCGCCGATATTTATAACCATATCTACTTCGCTTGCCCCTTGTTCAATGGCGTGTTTTGCTTCAAAAGCTTTTACCACAGAATCATTGGCCCCTAAAGGAAAACCTATAACTGTGCAAACTTTTACAGAAGAACCTTTCAAAAGTTCACTTGCATAAGCAACCCAACAAGGGTTCACACACACCGATGCAAAGCTATATTCTTTTGCCTCATTACAGAGTTTTTCTATATCTTTGCGCTGGGCTATAGGTTTTAAGATAGTATGGTCTATATATTTTGCAATATTCATAAACTTATTTATTATAGTTTATAATTCTTACAAATTGTTCTGCTACCAAAGATTGTCCGCCTACCAAAACACCGTCAACATCTTCTTTGGACATAATAGCATCAACATTTTCTGTTTTAACGCTACCGCCGTATAAAATACGAATTTGATCAGCAAAATTTTTATCAAATTGTTTTTCCAAAATAGTTCTGATTGCTTTATGAACTTCTTGCGCTTGCTCCGGTGTTGCTGTTTTGCCCGTTCCGATTGCCCAGACAGGTTCATAAGCAATAACTAAATCTTTTAGCTCTTGGGCACTAAAACCTTTAAGTCCGCCTTCAATTTGTTCTTGAATAACGTTTAAAGTTTTGCCTTCTTCTCTTTGAGCCAAAGTTTCCCCTACACAATAAACGACTCTTAATCCTTGGGCAAGAGCCGCTTTAACTTTTTTATTTAAAATTTCATTGGTATCGCCAAATAAACTTCTTCTTTCGCTGTGGCCTAAAATCACACAAGTTGCTCCGGCATCTTTAACTTGGTTTGGTGCAATTTGAGAAGTAAAAGCCCCCTTTTCTTCATAAAAACAATCTTGCGCACTAACAATAACATTACTACCTTTTAAAACTTCGGCAACGGCATTTAAACTTGTAAAAACCGGTGCAACCATAATATCGGCATTATTTTTATTTTGTGCTTCTTTAATTGCCTGAGCCAAAGCTTTAGACTCCGCAATAGTTTTATGCATTTTCCAATTACCAGCAATAAATGATTTTCTTGCCATATAAAAAACCTCTTTGATATTAAATGTTATTCTTATTATAGAAATTTTAACTAATTTTCTCAACCCTTTTTATATTTTTGGGCCAAATAAGCAATACCTAAAAGCGTGAGATTTGGCTCAAAAACATCAAAAATTCCCTGTTTTGTATAGAGGTTTGCTATCCCGCCTGTTCCCACAACAAGAACTTTTGATTTAGGAAAAACTTCTTTCTTTAATCTATTTGTTATTTCTTTTGCGCTGCCAAGTAAAGTAAAATAGAGCCCTGCCTGCACTTGTGTTTGGGTTGTCATACCGGCTGCCTTTTTAGCTATAACTAAAGGAATTTCGCCAAGTTGCGCAGCCCCTTGGGCAAGAGCTTTCATAGTTAAATTTAACCCTGCACTTATTGCTCCGCCAAGATAATAACCTTCTTTACTTACGGCACAAAAAGTATTTGCCGTGCCAAAATCTAAAATAATTAAATTTTGTTTCGGATATAAAAACAAAGCAGCTTCAATATCGGCAATTCTATCAGCTCCCAAATCAGCAATACTGCCTTTTTTTACTTTTAAAATTGTTTTTGTGCTATCTACAATAAACGGCTCTTTTTTAAATTCTTTTTTACAAAAAGATTTTATAGGTTCACTCAAAGCAGGCACAACACTTGAAATTGCACAGGAAGAAATTTTTTCTTTTGTTATCTTTTTTAAAGAGAACCGCTCTTTTATATACTTTAAAAAATCGCCCAGCATAAAATCGGTGGACGGGTAGCGCATTTCATGATACACTTTTCCGTTTTTTACAAACCCCATTGTTATATGGGTATTACCAATATCAAAAACCATTATCATATTATTATTGTAGCACATAGGGGCTTAAAAGTGCTACAATAGTTTATTATAGACTTAATTAAGGAGAAATTAGTATGAAAAAGTTATTAGTTCTTTCTTTACTTTTGCCTATGCTTATTGCTTGCGGCACAAAAGTAGAGCGCATGGATACAAATACAACCAAAGATTTAAGCGGAAAATGGAATGATGTCGATTCTAGGACAACCGCTGAAACAATGATTCAAGATTGCCTTAATGCTAATTGGTATAACAAAGCCCTCAAAGCAAAAGGCGGAAACGAACCCGTTGTTATTGTAGGAACAATTAAAAATAATACTATGGAACATATTAACACTTCCACCTTTGTAGAAGAAATGCAACGCGCTTTAATTAACAGCGGTAAAGTGGAATTTGTTGCCTCCAGCGAAGAACGCGGAGAAGTTCGCGAAGAAAGACTTGAACAACAAGAATATTCCAGCGAAGAAACAAGAAAAGAGTTCGGTCGCGAAGTCGGTGCCGATTATATGCTCAGCGGTGTTTTAGATTCCATCGTTGACCAAGAAGGCAGAAAATCCGTTATTTATTATCAAGTCAACTTAAAATTAATAAATATCCAAACCAATCAAATTGTTTGGAACGGACAACAAAAACTTAAAAAATACGTTGCAAAGAATTCTTTAAAATTCTAAAAAATGATTATTGCTAGGCCCCGCTTTCTTATTGTTGTTTTAACAAGTATATTATGTGCTTGTGCGGGGCCTTCTTTGCAATATAAAAAAGATATTTCAAATTTGATGGCAAACCAACAATTTGAAAATGCAAGCGCAAAAATAAAAGCCAACCAAAAAAAACAATATGGCGATAGAAATGCCGTTCTATATCAACTTGATTTAGCCCTCACCCAGCAGGCCTCTTATAATACAAAAGATTCTACCGCAAATTTTCTTGAAGCCCAAAGATTAAATGATGATCTTATTACAAAAAGTGTAACTAAAAACCTCGGCTCTGTAATGATAAATGATAACACTTTACCTTATAAAATGCCGATGTATGAACAAGCCCTAAATTACTTTTTTACAGCCCTAAACTATCTTGGCGAAAATAATTTTGAAGATGCTGCCGTTGAAATGCGTAAAGCCGTTTTCTTTTTAGATAGATATAGAGAAAGCACAAAAAAAACCTATAACGATGACCCTTTTGTGCAATATTTTGCAAGTATGATTTTTGAAGATATCGGGCAGTTATCTTCTGCCAGAATCGCAAGAACAAATGCCTTAAATGCCTATGAAAAACTAAAAGGTTATTTTAATGCTTCAGCACCAGACAGCACTTTACCGCCAAATTATAAAGATTTAGGAGAACTTGTCTTCATTCATTACAGCGGTAAAAGTCCTATTAAAATTTCAAATCAGGTAAGTGTTTCCTGGGATCGCCTTGGCTTTATTCTAAATAACAATAATTCCCTTCAAGGCACCCCAAAACAAACTATTGATGCCGTCTTTTCCGGTTTATATGGCAGAACTATTGCTATTTCCTATCCTGTTTACATAGATGCTTTATATCAAGGCAGGACTTCTGCCATTGTCTTACAAGACGGCAGACTCATAAAAACAAAAAATGTTTCCGATATTGCAAGCGCGGCAAAATTAACTTTAGAAGAAGAAAGCAGTGCCATTTGGGCAAGAACAGCAACAAGAGTTGTAACTAAATTTATTTTATCTAAACAGGCCCATGATGTAGCAAGAAAAAATTCCGATAACGATGGGATGACTTTTCTTGTTGACTTAGCTACCACTATTTTTAACACCGCAACAGAACAAGCCGACACAAGGGCCTGGGCCACTTTGCCTGCTCAAATAAAAATGGCAAATGTATTTTTGGAACCGGGAGAATATAATATAGATTTTTATAACTATAATGCCGCCGGCATGCCTATTGACACTTATCACTTTGATAATGTAAAAATAAAGAAAGGCACACGCACTTATTTGTGGCGTTACAGTTCTAAATAAATTAGGAGGAATAAAAATGAAAAAATTACTTACTTTGAGTTTTGCCCTGCTTTTAATCAGTGCTTGCTCAAACAAACATATACTCGTAAAAAATGCGGAAAAATATCCCGCCGATAAGTATATAACAAAAGTTGCTTATGCAGAGAAAAAAGACCAGGCAAAAGAAAATGCCTTAAAAGATATCAAAACTCTTTATGCCTCTTTGCCTAAGGGCGATTCTTACACCGAAGCCCGCAGACAAGCCGTTTTAGATTCCGCAAAAATTGTAGAAACTTGGAAAGATAAAATAAATAGAAGATACTATGCCATGGCCGCTATTGATAGAGAACAAGCAAAAAAAATTACCGAGCCCGCCTATGCTCAAATCGACGGCAAATTGAAAAACATGGCAAATAAAATTGAACAAGAACAAAATAAATGGCATGCCGTTCAATATGCTTTTGCTATGGAAGAACTTTTTAAAGAACGCCAGGGCTTAGATGCAGAATATGCCCTAATCTCCCATAATGAAACCGCTTATCAAGAAAATGCTTTAAATGATTTTAAAAACAGTCGTGCCAAAGCTCTTGATAATATCAAAATCGTTTATGAATTTGAAGGTTTTGAAGATAAAATTGTTAAGAGTAAAGTTATTGAAGCTCTTAATGATTTAGGGTTCGGAGTAAGTGAAAAACCTCAAGAAAGCGATATTATTTTACATATGAATATTGCTTTAGACCAATTCCCTTCAAAAACTACTAATGCTCTTTATTGGTGCACCGCAACAGCAAATGTAAATTTAAAAGAAGCTTCTAACGGCAATATTTTTGCAACTATCAGTGAGCCTCAAAAAGTTGGCACTTTTAGACAGGAAGAAGCCCAAAGAAGAAGCCAAATAGCAGCCGGTCAAGCCGTAGCCCCTAAAGTAAAAGAAAAATTAGTTCAATATATAAATAAAAAATAGGAGAATTATTTTTATGAAAAAATTACTTACTTTATCTTTACTTACCCTTTTTATTGCACCTTTCGTTTTTGCCCAAAACCAAAAAGAAGAAGAAACTTTATATGCTCTTGGTTATCAGCTCGGCAATAATGTAAGAGAGCAATTCGTAATTTCCTCTAACGAAGAGTATAAAGCCCTTTCACAAGGTATGCTTGATTCTTTACTTAAAAGAAACCCCAAAGTTAAATTAGAAGATTATCAAAAAGCAATACAAGCACGCTATGAAGCTGATTCCAAAAAGATTTTAAATCAGCGCAAACTTGAACAAAACCAAGTTTTAACAAAAATTAAGAAAGATAAAAACTCCAAAGAACTTTCCAATGGAGCTGTTATTCAAATAACACAAAAAGGCAAAGGCAAACAACCTAAAGCAACCAGCAATGTGAAAGTGCATTATGAAGGGGCTTTACTTGATGGAAAAGTTTTTGATAGTTCTATAAAAAGAGGACAACCGGCCCAGTTTGCTTTGAACCAAGTTATCAGCTGTTGGACTCTTGGTTTACAAGAAATGAAAGTTGGCTCTAAAGCAAAACTCTTTTGCCCGCCCGCAACTGCTTATGGCGATAACCAAGCAGGCCCTATACCGGCAGGCAGTTTACTTGTTTTTGATGTTGAACTTTTAGGAATAGAAGACTAAATTTATGACGAAATCTGTAAAAGTAAAAATAATTTTAATAATCACTTTTCTCACGTTAAGTGCTCTTATTATGACTTATAAATACTTTACAGAATTTAAGCAAGCTCAAATTGATAGAGAAGAACAAGAAGAACAAAAAGTTGCTTGGGATTCTCCTATAAATCAATTTGAGTTTGCCGACCCTAATACCGAAAATACGCAAGAACAACAAACCCAAGGGACTATTTCTAAAATTGATTTAAGCCCACAAGCTTTTTTACAAATTCAATATAGCACCCAACCGTTTGTTAATGCCCCCAATGCTAAAGAAATGGCAGAAAAAATTGCCACCTATGGCAAAGATCCTGCTATACAAAATTTCATAAAAGATATGGATAATGCTCTTAGCCAAGAGGGCGTAAATTTTGACTCTCTACCCTCGGTAGATGAATTTAAAAAGCAAATGGCCTCTACACAAACGCAAAAAATTTTGCTTCAATATAGTAAAGACCCTGCTTTTAAACAAGCCATGCAAAGAATCATGCAGGACCCGGCCTTTATGACAGGGTTTATAAATTATATAAATCAACCGGAGCAAGAAAGCTCCAAGTGAGGATATTATGTTAGCACCAATACTTGCCGCAATAATTATAATACTTTTAATCATCTATGCCGCCTATCCGCTTTTAATAAGTAAAGAATTTCACGGCTGGGCAAATATTGCTTTAACCGCTTTAATTTTATTTACGGTTATCGTTGTTTTATTTGTCATTTTAGGACATCAGAAAGGCAATAGAATACATTTTAAAACCATTCCGCATGTTGTGGAAGAAGCCACTGCCCCCAAACAAAACGAACAAGAACAACAAGTTACACAAAACGAACAAACTACTACTCAAAATCAAGAAACTTCTGTTCAAACAGAAAACACTGCCCCTGCTGCTAACCCGGAAGAAATAACCGATGAAGAAGCCCTTATGATAATAGCAAGAGAATATGTGGAAGCAGAAGAGGCCTTTAAAGCCAAAGGCGATAAAGACTATCAACAAAAAGCTGCTCAACAAATCATAGACAGATATGATTTTACTAATGAAGATTGGCAAACCTTCCTTGAAGATGCCGCAAGATATGATTTGTTTAACAAAGTAAAAGCAGAAATAAAATAAAATAAAATTATAAAAAGATTAACCCCCGTTGCTTTTTAGGCAACGGGGTTTTTATTTAATACTAAAGATAAATATATCCAAAATCTTAAAAAAATTAAAATTTACCAAAAAGACAAAGCCATAAATTTGCGAGAATTTTTTAGGTATATTAAAATATACCGTCCTATTTTTTATTTTCTTTAAGATGAGGTATAGTAGGGAACCACGCCCGCAAGGGCGGCTCTATCCGAAATCTTAAAAAAATAAAAAAGAGGAAAAAAGCCGAAGCAAAAAACAGCTCTAACTTTTTGAGTTAGAGCTGTTTTAATTTTCCTTAAAAGTTTTATTACTTTAGTAAAGGAGTAATAAGTTTTAAAAGCGGCGCAATAGTTAAAGCAACTATTGAAATAAGTTTCATTAAAACGTTTAAGGAAGGCCCCGCGGTATCTTTAAAAGGATCACCTACGGTATCACCAATAACAGCGGCTTTGTGTTGTTCAGTGCCTTTGCCACCGGGGAGTGATTCAATATGTTTTTTGGCATTATCCCAAGCACCGCCGGCATTTGCCATAAATAAAGCAAGCATTACGCCGGAAACGGTGGTTCCTACAATTAAGCCACAAAGCATTAAGGGACCAAATACAAAACCAATTATAGCCGGTGTTGCAATACCGATTAAGGCAGGCAAAACCATTTTTCTAATAGCAGATTTTGTGGAAATATCTACACATTTTTTATAATCCGGCGCAGTTTTACCTTCCAAAATACCGGGAATTTCTTTAAATTGGCGGCGCACTTCTATAACCATATCATAAGCGGCCTTGCCGACTGCATCCATAGCCAAAGCAGAAAATAAGAAAGGAAGCATTGCCCCAATAAAGATACCTGCCATCATAAAGGGATTAGCCATATTAACGACTTGAATACCTACAGAAACTCTGTAAGCTTCAAATAAAGCAAGGGCTGTTAAAGCAGCCGAGCCGATTGCAAACCCTTTACCGATTGCCGCCGTTGTATTACCAACCGCATCTAATTTATCTGTTCTTTGGCGGACTTCAGGATCCATATTTGTCATTTGGGCTATACCGCCGGCATTATCTGCTATAGGGCCGTAAGCATCAACAGCAAGCTGAACACCCGTTGTTGAAAGCATACCCAAACCGGCAATAGCTACCCCATATAATCCGGAAAATTTATAAGATAAAACAACCGCTAAAGCAATAAAGATTGCAGGCCACATTGTTGAAAGCATACCAACCCCAAGCCCTGCAATAATATTTGTTGCCGGTCCACTTTTAGAGTTTTCGGCAATATTATTTGTATGTTTTTTGCCTTCTGCAGTATAGTAGTCTGTTATAAGACCAATTAAAATACCGCAGATAAGACCAATTAAAACAGCATAATAAATACCGCAATAATGATAAGTAGCTTCGCCAAAATTAAATTCTTTTGGTGCAATAGCTTTAATTACCGGATAAGCAAAAATAGCAAATAAAGCTGAAGCCAAATAAAGCCCTTTATTTAAAGCTAATTGTGGGTTGATTCTCTTACCGATTTTAACGGCAAAAGTGCCTAAAATTGAAGCCGCAATACCTAAAGCCGCTAAAATTAAAGGTAAATAAACTAAATTTAAGCCATTTGTGCAAGAACACATAGAAGCCGTTGCCCCAATAACTAAAGAACTTAAAATCGCACCGCTGTAAGATTCAAATAAATCAGCCCCCATACCTGCAACATCACCCACATTATCGCCCACATTATCAGCAATAGTAGCCGGGTTTCTTGCATCATCTTCAGGGATATTACTTTCTACTTTACCTACCAAATCAGCTCCGACATCAGCTGCCTTTGTATAAATACCACCACCGACACGGGCAAATAAAGCCACTGAACTTGCCCCTAGTGAAAAACCCGTCAAAACAGGTAAAAGGGTCTCTTGCATGATTTCTTTGGAAGAACCAAAAAGCAAAATATAAATATAAGCAAGGGCGGAAATACCAAGCAAAGCAAGCCCTACCACACTAAGCCCCATAACGCTACCGCCGCCAAAAGCAACTTTTAAAGCAGCATTTAAAGATTTTTTAGCAGCACAAGCGGTTCTTGCATTGGTAAAAGTGGCAACTTTCATACCGACAAAACCGGCAAGTCCGGAAAAGAAAGCCCCCACCATAAAAGAAACAGCCACCCAACTTAAATATCCTGTATTAAAAATTGCAAGAAGTAAAGCAACCAAAACTACCACTACAAATAAAACTTTATATTCCCTTGTTAAAAAAGCACTGGCCCCTTCTTGTATGGCGGAACTTATTTTTTTCATTGCTTTTGTTCCGCGTGGTTTTTTGTAAACTATTACAGCTTTAATAAAAGCCGTAAGTAAAGCTACAAGTGAAACTGCTATTGAAATAAATAACAACTTTTCCATTTAATCCTCCGTATTGATTCTACTTCTCATACAATTTTAAAATCTGTGGAAATTCCTTTTTAAAAACTTCCACAACTTTACTATCAAAATCTGTGCCTGCTTTGGAAACTATATAATCGTAAGCTTCCTGCAAAGGCCATGCTCTTTTATAAATTCTATTCATACAAAGAGCATCAAAAACATCTGCTACAGCAAGTATTCTTGCTTCTATGGGTATTTCTTCCCCTTTCAAGCCGTTAGGGTATCCCGAACCATCCCATTTTTCATGATGAGCAACACTCATTTTATAAGCTGTTTCCAAAATTTTTGATTTAGCCCCTTTAAGTATTTTTTCACTATACTTGGTATGCTCCTTCATAAGTTCATATTCTTGCGGGGTCAATTTGCCCGGTTTAAGCAAAATATGATCCGGAATAGCAACTTTGCCGATATCATGCAAAAGACTTGCATTTTTTATATTTTCAACTTCTCCTGCGGAAAAACCTAATTTTTTTGCAAGTATCTCGCACATAGCACTAATATGGGCTAAATGGGTTCTGGTATCATGCTGGTCGCGATATTCGGCCGCAACAGCTAGGCGGTAAATTGTTTCAAGATTTGCGAGTTTAACTTCCTCATAAAGAGCCGCTATTTCAATATTACCGCTGGCAAGGGTTGCAAGCAATTTTAAAAGACCTTCATCACGGGAGTTAAACGGAGTATTATCTTCTTTATTATTTAACTGGAATACTCCTATAACTTTTCCTTCTTTATTCCTTAAAGGAACAGCTAGTAAAGAAGTTGTTTTAAATCCTGTAATAATATCTAATTCTTTAGAAAATCTGCTATCGCTATAAGCATCGGCAATATTTATAGTATGCCCGCTTTGCGCAACTGCACAAGCAATATTATTGCCATTTAACGGCAAATGAATTTCACTATATTTTAAACCTTTACCACTTGCTATTTTAGACCAAAACTCATTTCTGCTTTCGTCTTTAATAAAAATAAAACAACGTTTAACACCTATAATTTTTTGTATTTGCTGGGCTATTAAACCAAGCAAAGTATCCAAGCTGTTATGGTGGGCAATTTGTTTACCAAATTCCGTTAGCAAGTTTAATTTTTCCTGAGCATCCAATATGCTATTTTGTTTTTCGTCGTTCATCTGAAATCTGAGCTAAGGTTAAAATATCTAATTTTATTTTATGCTTTTTAGCAATTTTATCATAAAAAATCTTATCTTCCGGACAAAGAGCAATCAGTGTTTTTTCTTCATATTTTTTCAATGCAGAAGTAAAAACCTGTTCTTCTTCAAAAGATAAATCACGCCAAAACAAATTGGCCGGCGTATGTATAATGTCCTGTGTAAACTCTACAAAAAAATTAGCATTTAAGCAACTAACAAAAGATATATCTTCTTTTTCTTTAAAAGAATTATTATTTATTATATAGAGCGTATCTTTTTTTTCAGATTCTTTTATATTTGGCAAAACAAGTTTTATTTCTTTAAAACTGCTAATGTTTTTTAAGAATCGCCATAGAATTATACTATCGGTATAAAGTTCCGCTTTTTTATAAGATTTAACTTCCTTTTTTAAATTTTTAAGTATATAAGCAAGCAAATCTTTATTACCCAGATAAAGCGCCTCACTTAAATATAAACTATTTTTTACCACTCTTGAAGAAGGCAATAAAGCCATAGTAAAAGCTGCAAAATTTAAACCTTCTTTAGAAGTTAAAAGCAATTTTTTTGTATCTTCTTTTTTGGCTTGTTTTATTTTTTTACCTAAACTTAAAAAAGGAAATAAAGTTGAAGAATATTTATGATAAAAGTTTAAATACTTTGTTCTTGAATTTGATTTTGAAAAATAATTTTTTAATTCAAAAATAAATTCTTCCGTCTTTAAATCTATGGCACAAAATTTAGAACACTGCCCGCATTGTGTGCAAGAATTAATACATTTTAAGAGCATGGCTTCGTTTTGTTTAATATCAATCTTACGTTCTAAAATAAGATTCAAAAGTTGAATTCTTCCTCGGGGAGAGAAATTTTCCATATTACGAGTTTTATAGGAAATACACCCTTGTAAGCAAGCCCCGCAACGGGTGCAACGCATACTTTGATCTTTTAAAAAAGAAAGTTTTCTTGCTACAGTTATAGCATCAATACTAAAACCTTGGTTTCTCAACTGATTGTTTTTTAAGTTTAAAGACATTAAAATCCTCTAATTTATTAAATTTATTTTCTTTATCAAAAATCGATTTTAAAGACTTATGGATACTTGCCGGGCTGAAATTTCCTTGTTCTTTAGCCGGCAGAGGTTCTTTTGTATCTTTGGCAAAAACGCGTATCGTTAAGGCCGTTATTAAAGCATACACGCCCATAGAACCGCAAAGAAATCTAATTAAATCATAACCGGCAACATTTTTAACATTTTTACCACCGATATTATAAATTTCTCCGTTTGGTAAAATAAATTCAAGTTCGGTCACGAAATCAGCCATCGTTTTAAAGGCACCTCCGGCAAAAGCCTTGCCGATTGTTCCCTCAAAACTAGACTCTATAGGCAAACTCATTTTATGTTTATTTAAAAAGGCCTCAAGTTCGCTAACAGGACAACCGGCTTGCACTTTTACAAGCCAATTTTTTTTATCAAGTTCCAAAATTTCTTTTACCTCAGATAGCAAAGTTTCTTTTATATTAATTTCTTTTGCCTCTTTTATTTTTTCCTGTAAGACAATAATATTTTTTTGTTTTGAAGCATAAGGTTCTTTTAAACTTTTAGTTGCCAAAGGCAAAATTTTATCTGGATTAGCAAGATTAAACGGATCCAAAATTGTTTTTATCTGACGCATTAAGTTTAAAGTTTTTTCATCATACATAAAACTCATGGCGGCGCGTTTTTCTATGCCTATACCATGTTCCGCACTAATGCTAGCACCTATAGAACCGATGAAAGCATATATTTCTTTTATGGCTTTACTTATTTGAGCATTGGCATATAAATTTGAGGGATCGCAAACAATATTCGGGTGGATATTACCATCGCCCGCGTGAAAAACTATCCCCGCTTTAATTTGATAATTATTCAAGATTTCCTTTATCTTTTTAATAGCCAAAGCAAGATCACTCCTTGCTACACAAGGGTCAAGCGAAATTACGGCTTTATTCAATCTTGCAAGGGCGCTGCAGGCCTCTTTGCGTTTTATCCAAAGATTTTTGGCTTCTTTTTCATCGGCAATTATAAAATCAAGGACATTATTTTTAGCGCAAATATTTTTTACTTTTTCTAAAGAAGATTCTTCCTCAAGTTCTATAAGTAAAGAGGCCTCTTTACCGGAAGTATTTAAAGCAATTTCATCAAGGGCTTCTAAGGCACTTGGCACAATTCCGCAAGCAATAATTTCTTCCACGCTTTTCATTGCCTGATCAAGATTTTTAAAATCTGCCTGTATGGTTATTTTTTGTTTAGGTAAAGGCAAAATCTTTAACCATAAACGGGAGATAACACATAAAGTACCTTCGGATTTTAAAAGTAAAGAAAGCAAATCCGGGCCTTGGAAATTACGCTCAAGATGCATCAAAGCCCCGGTGGAAGTTACTAAATCAGCTGCAAGAACATTTGCTAAAGTAGAGCCATATTTTAAAGTTTTTGCTCCGCCGGAATTTAAAGCCGCATTAGCCCCAAGCGTGCAAAAAGCACCGGAAGCAGGATCGCCCGCAAAGAAAAAACCTTCCTCGGCTAGAGACTCCTGTAAATCTTGGTTAATTACCCCGCTTTGAACAACTGCTATTCCTTTTTTAGTATCTATTTTTTCTATTTTATTTAAAGGTTTTAAGTTTAAAATAACACCGCCTTTTAAAGGAACGGCTGCCCCATCATGATTAGTAGCACACGCACGTGGGGTATAAGGAATTTTATATTTTATTAAAAGGTTTATAAGTGGCCAAAGAGTTTCCGGTTTTTTTATATTCAAAACGGCCTGGGGCACACTTTTAACGGGACTTCCGTCAAAACCATTTAACAAACAACTTATAGAATCACAAAAAATATTTTCAGCTCCTATTAAAGAACTGATTTCTTGTCTTGCCTTGTTGAAATTATTATTTATCATCATCTTATTATAGTGTATAATTTATGTATGGCAAAATCTACCCTAAAACCAATAATGGTGTTAAGCGATGCTCATGGTTTTTATCATTCTCTATCGGCAGTTTTAATACACGCAGGTTTAATAGATCCTGATTTAAAATGGACCGGCAAGAACGCCATTATAATACAAATTGGAGATATTATCGATCGTGGACACGACTATAAAGCCATTGATTTGATACTTAATTATTTACAAAATGAATCAAAAAAAGAAAAGGGCCAAGTAATCCGTTTGCTTGGTAACCATGAACTTGAAATTTTAAAGAAAAATTATTTTGTAACCACTATGCCTTATTGGGAAATTACCCCCTTTAGAGATAAATTAATTAATGATATTTTAACGGGCAAAGTGCAAGCGGCTTGGTCCGGCAGGGGGTTTTTGTTTACCCACTCCGGTTGCACGGATGCCATGTATGAGGTATTAAAAAAAGACTTACCGCCAAAACCAACAGCCCAACAAATTGTTAAATTGTTAAATAATATTTTGGTTGAAAGTGTAAAAAAGGAAGATTTCTCCCATCCAATTTTTTATGTAAGCCAGTCCCGCGGAGGAAGAGATCCTTTTGCCGGTATTTTTTGGGCCGACTTAAATGAACTGCTTTTAAGCCATAATGCTTGCCCCTTTAAACAAATTGTAGGCCATACCATGGTGCCACAAATAATAATAAGTCCCGATAAAAAAGTTATTTGCGTTGATGTCGGTATGCCAAGAGTTTTTGAAGGAAAATTTGAATATCTTAAATTTAAAAACAACAAATATAAAATAATTAAAATAGAGGGATAAAAATGGAAAAAGATTTGAGTATTTCTTTTACAAACTTAATTGAAACTTTTAAAAAATTAAGAGGCCCAAACGGATGCCCTTGGGATAAAGCCCAAACTCACCAAAGTTTAATTAAGTGTTTGAGAGAAGAAAGCCAGGAAGTAATTTCCGCAATAGAAAAAAACGACGACGAAAACTTAAAAGAAGAACTTGGCGATTTGATGTTACAGGTTATCTTTCATGCTTTAATTGCCGAGGAAGAAGGGCGTTTTACTTTAAAAGATGTTATAGAGGGGCTTAATAATAAATTAATTTCGCGCCATCCGCATGTTTTTGGCTCTGCCAAAGCTAGCACGCCCGAAGAGGCCCTTGCCCAATGGAAAGCCTCTAAATTAAAAGAAAAAGCAAATAAAAACAAATAAACAAGCTCATTATTTTATATACTATAAAATAGGGAAAAATATATCAGGGGAAAATGGAGAATAATAATGAAAATACATTCCTTTAAAGTTACACCGAATTTACCGCAAAATATGAAGTTCTTGGAAGAACTTTCAAATAATATGTGGTTTGCCTGGAATTGGCCGGCAATTACTTTATTTTTAAGAATAGACGAAAAACTTTGGGATGAATCCCAAAGAACACCAAAATGGCTTATGGCAAGCGTATCACAAAAACGCTTGGAAGAATTAAGCAAAGATAAAGATTTTATTAATCACTTAAATTTTGTAGAAAAATTATATCGTAATTATCTAAACAATAAAGATACCTGGTTTAATAAAAATAAAGGCGCAGGTAAAGAAAATTTCTTAACTGCTTATTTTTCTATGGAATATGGTATAGGCGAAGGTTTGCCCATTTATTCAGGCGGTCTTGGTATGCTTTCAGGTGATCATATTAAAAGCAGTAGCGACCTTGGACTGCCCTTAATAGGCGTTGGCCTTTTCTATCAAAAAGGTTATGTAAAACAAGTTTTAAATAAAGACGGCTGGCAAGGCGAAGCTTACCCGGAAAATGACTGGGCCCACATGTCTGTTGAAGCTGTAAAAAATAAAGAAGGAAACAATTTAACTGTTGATATCCCCCTTGGCAGGGAAACCGTTAAAGCAATGGTTTGGCGTGTGCCTGTAGGAAGAACTTCCCTTTACTTGCTTGATACCAATTTACCCGAAAATGCCCCCGCCCACAGAACTATTACCGAACAACTTTACGGCGGTGATAGAGAAAACAGAATTAAACAGGAAATTATTTTAGGTGTCGGTGGCGTAAAAGCTTTAAAAGCCATGGGCCTTAAACCTAGCGTTTATCATATTAACGAAGGGCACTCTGCTTTCTTACTTTGCCAACGCATAATTGATATTATGCAAGAAAAGAAAATCTCCTTTGAAGAAGCAAGAGAAATTGTTTGGGCAACTTCTGTATTTACAACCCATACCCCCGTTATCGCAGGTAATGAACATTTTGATTTTAATTTGGTTAAAAAATTCCTTGAACCTTATGTCGCACAACTTGGTATAGGGTGGGATGCCTTCCTTGATTTAGGCAAAGAAACGCCAAATGCTTCTATGTTCTGCATGACTGTTTTTGCTTTAAAACTATCTGCCTATTTAAACGGCGTTGCTAAATTACACGGCGTTGTTTCAAGAGAAATGTGGAAGAATATTTGGCCCGGTTTAAATGTAAATGAAGTGCCTATAACAAGCATTACCAACGGCGTGCACGTGCCAAGTTGGGTTAGCCACGAAGCAAGCGAGCTTTATAAAAAATATGTCTATGGTGGCAATAATGAAATGATAACTTTTGACCAAAATATGTTTAATAAAGTTAAAGATATTCCTGATAATGAACTTTGGCAAACCCATACTATTAGAAAAGAAAAACTTATTAACCATATTAGAAACAGAGCTGTCGCCCAGGCAAAACGCTTATCTTCCAATATCAATTTGGCAAGAACAGCCGCAAATGTCTTAAAGCAAGATATTTTGACTATTGGTTTTGCAAGAAGATTTGCCACTTATAAAAGAGCGACCTTGCTCTTTAAAGATTTAGACCGCCTTAGCAGAATTGTTAATGACCCACAAAGACCGGTGCAATTTGTTTTTGCCGGTAAAGCACACCCGGCAGATACAGCAGGTAAAGAATTTATTAAACAAATTTTTAATATTATGCTTGACCCACGCTTTAAAGGTAAAATTGTCTTCGCCGAAGATTATAATATGAACCTTGCCAGATATATGGTGCAAGGCGTGGATGTTTGGCTTAATAACCCTGTTCGTCCGATGGAAGCATCAGGCACAAGCGGTATGAAGGCCGCTTTAAACGGAGCCCTTGCTTTATCTATTTTAGATGGTTGGTGGGATGAAGTCGGTCCGTGTGATTTTAGTTGGTCTATTATCGGCGCACAAAGTTATAAAAATGATGCCGAAAGAGATGAAGTCGAATCCCAAGCCCTTTATAATTTAATTGAGCAAGAAATTGTGCCCACTTATTACGACAGAGATAAAAATAATTTGCCAACAAAGTGGATAGAAAAAATGAAAACTTCTATTGCTACTATTGTTCCTTTCTTTAATACAAACCGCATGGTGCAAGAATATTATGACCGCTTTTACACAAAAGCCCATTATTACGGCAATATCTTAAATGAAAACGGCAATACTGCAGCCCTTGCTAAATGGAGAAGAAATATTGATGCTAATTGGCCTAGAGTTTCTATTACCGATACAACAGGCAATATAGACAGAAATATTCTTGTAGGCGAAACTTTAAAATTTAGCGCAAAAGTAACCCTTGGTGATTTAAAACCTGAAGATGTTGTAGTTCAATTTAAACTTGGTTTAAGAGGCCTTGGCGGTGCTTTTGAAAGTGTTAAAGACTGCGAAATGATTTGTAAAGGTAAACAAGGCGATGTTTATATCTACGAAATTGACTTAAAGCCCGAGTTAAGCGGACGCCAAGATTATGCTATGCGCGTAATACCTTTCAATAAGAATATACCCCACGCGTGGACACCGATTCACATCAGATGGGAAAATTAAATTATATTCAACCATTTAAAAATCCCCAAGTTTAAAACTTGGGGATTTTTATTTTGAATCTTAAATATTTTATTTAGTATAAGCATCCATAGAAATTAAAATCTCCTGTGGATCTTTTACTTGAGCTGACTTAGGTAAATTGCCAAAGATAGAGTTAACTTCCAATACCATATCGGCAATACTTGCTGTCCCATTTTTAGTAGTATATTGGCGATTGATAATACTGACAATACTTTCAAAAAGTTTTTTATTTGAAGCTTTCAAATTTCTAAGATTTTTCTCAAAAGTTTCTAAAGAATTTTCTAAGTTTTGGCCCCAGAAACTTTCATTATCTGCTTTTGCGCCATACATACCTATAACATCTTCAAAATCTTTTCTAACACTTTGCACTATTTGGCTGTTTGCAGTTTCATTTTTTTGCAAATAATTTAACATCTTAATAGCATCTTGATAAGGCTCTGCATTTAAAGAGTTAATTAAGCCATCCTTATCTTTTATTGCTGAAGCTTGTGGCATATAACCGTTTACTTCATTTAAAAGGAAGGAAAGACTTACTGAGCCATAGCGAGTATTATATTTTGTATCAATAATATTCATTGTGGCATAAAAAGCCGCAGTATTTTTGCTTTTTAATGTTATTAAGGCAGGGCTTAAATCCCTTTCAAAAGGAGTTATTAAATTTTGGGCAACAAAATCAGCTCTGCCCCCTTGATTAGCACGGGAAGCAATTTCCTTAATAGTAGAAAAAATACCCTCAATATCACCGGCAACAGCTGTATATTGATGTTTAACTTTATTTAATTTTGCCTCAACCTGACCTAAACTATCAGCCAAGTCTTGCTGATTTTTTTCTTGACTTAAAACCTTACTTAAAGATTTTACGCTTTCATTGGCATTAACAAGAATGTCTTTTTCAATTTTTTTATTTTGAGCGTCTGCACAGAAAGCAGAGCCCGCTAAAGAAGCAACACAAATAAGAGATACAAAAAGAATATTCCCTTTTTTCATAAATACTTCCCTCCCTCAATTTTATTATGCCAAAAAAAAGGCAAAATGACAAAGAGCAAAAGGCCTAAACGGAATATTTTTTAGGCCCATAATATTATAGGCCTAAAGGCCTAGTATAAAAACACTATTTTAACACTTCGGATAAAGTGGGATGGGCAAAAGTTATTTGTTCTAAATCAGCAAGAGTCATATTATTTTTTATGGCAAGAGCAATTATATGAATAAGTTCGCCTGCCTGCGCGCCAACAATTTGCGCACCGACAATTTTACCTGTTTGTTCTTCAGTAATAATCTGGCAAAAGCCTTCGCTGTCACCTTGTGCTAAGGCGCGGCCGTTTGCTAGATAAAAACTCTTGTGTGCTTTGACAGGTATTTTGACATTTTCTTTTAAAAGGCCGATACTTGCGGCTTCCGGCCAGGTATATAAAACTGCCGGTATTAAATCATTATTATAAACTGCTTTGCCTGTTAAAATATGGCTAACAGCCGCCGTTGCCTGCGCGCTTGCTGCGTGGGCAAGCAAAGTAAGTCCCGTAATATCGCCAACGGCATAAATATTATCTTTAAGTTGCATTGTTTGAGTGTTTACTTTAACGCCTTTTTTATCATAGTTAATGCCAAGTGCTTCAAGATTTAAATTAGACAAATCTGCAACGCGACCAAGGGCAAGTAAGACTTCTTCGGAAGTAATTTTTTCGCCATTTTCCAAAACTATAGTTTTTTCGCTATCGCTAATTTCTATATTTTGTGCGCCGATACCTGTTTTAATTTCCACTCCGCGTTTTTCAAGAGCATTTGTAATAGCGCGGCTTATATCTTGACCCATAGCAAGCGCGATATTTGGCAATTTTTCCACTAAAACAACTTTTACGCCAAGAGCATTAAAGAAGCAGGCAAACTCACAACCTATTGCACCGCCACCTAAAATTGTTATAGATTTTGGCAGTTTTTCTAAATTAAAAATATTACTATTATCTAAAAGTTTATCTTTAAATTTTTCAAAAGCAGGCGGGTAAAAGGCCTTTGTTCCGCAAGCAATAATAAGAGCATCAAAAGTTATTTCTTCATTGTTAACTAAAATTGTTTTAGAATCTTTTATTTTGGCAGTGCCTTTAATTATATTTACTTTTGCATTTTTATATAAAAATTCTAGCCCTTTTTTTAAACGCATAATAACGGACTGGCGGCGTTGTTGTATTTTGGAAAAATCATAAGAAGATGATAAAGCGGAAAGTTCTTCTTCTTTAGTGCTATATTTGGCAATTTCTTTTAAAGAGGCAAATTCGTGCGCACTAGATAGCCAAGTTTTAGAGGGAATACAACCGCAGTTTAAGCAAACACCGCCAAGTTCGCCTTGTTCTATTAAACTGACTTTTGCACCAAGTTTTGTTGCCTTTAAAGCTGCTTCTTGCCCGGCCGGTCCGGCACCTATAATTACTATATGTTTTTCCATTTTCCTTAACCACCTTTTTTAATACCTTAATAAAAGTATATAATATTTATATGAGTCAAAAACCTTCTTTCTTCGGACATAGAGAACGCCTGCGTAAAAAATTTTTAAACAGCGGTATTAACTCTTTTTTGCCTCACGAAATTTTAGAATTAATTTTAACCTACTCAATACCAAGAAAAGATACCAAAACTTTAGCTTGGGCTTTGATTAAAAAATTTGGCTCTTTAAGTGATGTTCTTGATGCAAAAGAAGAAGATTTAAAACAGGTTAAAGGTATTGGTCCTTCAACAATAGTTTTGCTAAAGTTAATGCGTTCCGTAATGCGTAATTATTCTTTAGAGAAAATTAAAAATAGAAAAGAAATTTCTACTCCGGAAAATTTACTTAATTTTTGTAAGGCCTCCCTGCAAGGTCAAAAAGAAGAGGCCTTTGAAGTTATTTTTCTTACCATTAGAAATACCGTTATCGCCGTTGAAAGACTTTGCCAAGGAACACTTGATAAAGCCCTTATCTCACCAAGAAAAATTTTAGAGAAAGCTTTTAGTTATAATGCTGCCGGTTTGATTTTTATACATAATCATCCTTCCGGCGAGCCGGCCCCTTCAGAAGAAGATAAAAACTTAACCGAAACTTTAACCCGTATTACAACACCTTTAGGTATTATGGTTTTAGATCATATTATTGTAGGGCGCGGAAAAGTCTTTAGTATGAAAGCAAATGCTTATATTTCCAGCGAGGAAGATAAATGACAACCCTTTTAAAACAAATTCTAAAACACCAAGTTTACCCTGCTATGGGTTGCACGGAGCCGGTATCAACAGCTTTATGCGCCGCAAAAGCAGCAAGTCTTGTTAAAGGTAAAATTATAAAAGCAACTATTTTTGTAGATAATGCCACCTATAAAAATGGCCTTGCCGTGCGCCTGCCTAATACAAAAAAAGAAAGAGGAAATCTGCTTGCCTCAGCCCTTGGCTTAATTATAAAAAAGCCCGAACTTGATATGGAAATTTTAAAAGCAGTTAATAATAAAAATCTAAAGCAGGCAAAAGAACTTATTAAAAATAAAGTGGTTGAACTTAAAATAAAAAATAAAAAAAGTTTTTATATTGAAACAAATATCTTTACGGATAAAAAAGAAAAAGCAACCGCTATAATTTGCACGCACCATACAAATTTTACTTATCTTTCTTTAAACGGAAAAATCTTGAAAAACGAAAAAGCACAGAATAATAAAAATTGCTCTTTTAATAATTCATTAAAAAAAGCTACCTTAAAAACTTTAATAAAGGAAGCCCAAAACGCAGACAGCAAAGATTTAAAATATATCAAAAAAGGTATTTTAATGAATTTAAAAATATCTAAAGAAGGCAAAAAATTAAAAAAAGTAGGTTATTATTTACAAAGTCTTGTAGATAGAAAAATCTTAAGTAAAAATTTGGTAAATAATACTAAGATACTTTGTGCTTTTGCCGCTGATGCGCGTATGGACGGCATACCTTTGCCCGTTATGAGTAGTGGCGAAAGCGGCAATCAGGGTATTGTTGCCATACTTGCGCCTTATAATGTCGGTAAAGCCCTAAAAATAAAAGAAGAAATTATTTTAAAAAGTATTGCCTTATCTCATTTGCTTAATGCTTATGTTAAAACTTGGACGGGCGAACTTGCCCCAATTTGCGGTTGCGCTATTGCAGCCGGTGTAGGGGCGGCCGGTGCTTTAGTTTACCAACAAAAAGGTGCTGACATAAATAAAATAACTTTAGCTATAAATAATATTATCAGTGATATCGGCGGTATGCTTTGCGACGGAGCAAAAAGCGGTTGCGCCTTAAAAGTGGTAAGTTCGGTTGATAGCGCATTAAGAGCCGCCTTTATGGCAATTAATAATTATGGGATCAGTAATATTGAGGGCTTTGTCGGTAAAAACGCCCAGGCAACTATACAAAATTTAAGCAAAATTTCCACTATCGGTATGCTGAAAGTAGATAGCACTATTTTAGGTATTATGGAAGAAAAAACCAAATGCAAATAAGTTTCATTTTAGTTAAACCAAGAAATCCGCAAAATATCGGCGCTGCTGCTAGAGCAATGGGTAATTTCGGCTTTGAAGATTTGCGCTTAATAAACCCCTGGGACCCGACTTGGCAAGAAGCAAAAAGTGCCGTCGGCGCAAGCCCTATTTTAAAAAAAGCAAAAGTTTTTGACTCCATTGAAGAAGCCGCAAAAGATGCCAATATTTTAATTGCTACAACCGCTTTAAAAAACAGAAAGCCCTTTCAGCAAATTTTAACTTTAAATAAAATTGATTCTTTTTTAAAAGAAAATAAAGATAAAAAAATTGCTATTTTGTTTGGTAGTGAAAAAACGGGTTTAAGTGCCGAAGATATTGATAAAGCAGATTATATTTTAAATATACCGACTTCGGCAAAAGTGCCTTCTATTAATCTTGCGCAGGCAGTTATTTTATGTTGCTGGGAATTTTCTAAATATAATTTAAAAACACCGCGCACAAATATCAAAAAATCAGCCACAATTAAGGAAAAAGAAATTGCTTTAAATAATATTTCTTTGTTGCTTGATAAACTTGATCTTCCGCCGATTTTAAACAAAAGAATTTGCACGCAAAAAATACAAAAAATAAGTGCAGCAAAAAACTTTACTAAAGAAGATATTTTCTTTATAAATTCTATAGTCCAAAAGATAATAAAGAAATTAGATTAAATCTTAGAAGCGTTTAAATATTCTTTTAGGCGTTTATCAATTTTTGTTTTATCAACGCTTGCAAGTTTGGAAACACTAAAACTTTCTATCGCAAAAGAAGCCATAACCGTGCCCATAGCAAGAGCGCGTTTAATGTTTTTTAAACTATGCCAATTTTTAACAGAAGCAAGATACCCGACAAAACCACCGCCAAAACTATCTCCTGCGCCTGTGGTATCTTTTGGATATTCCACTAAATAAGGCGGAATTTGGCAAAGGCAATCTTTGCTAACTAAAAGTGCACCGTGGGGCCCAAGTTTAATAACAGCGATTTTTGGTCCCATTTTCAAAATTTTTCTGCCGGCTTCAATAAGATTATAGGAACCGGTAAGTTGGCGAGCTTCGGCCTCATTAACAAAAAGTATATGCACTTTTTTTAACAATTTTAAAAGTTCCGGCTTATTATTGTTAATCCACAAATTCATTGTATCGCAAGCAATAAGGCGCGGACCTTTTAATTGTTTTAAAACTTCAAGTTGTAAAGAAGGGGCAATATTTGCAAGAAAAACAACTTTTGTATCTCTATCTTGCTCTTTTATTTTAGGGCAAAAATCCGAAAAAACATTTAGTTTTGTTGATAAAGTTGTGGCATTTTTAAAATCTTTATCATAAGTAGCACTCCAAGTAAAAGTTTTGCCTTCTTTAATTTCTAAAGAATCTAAATTGATACCGCGCTTTTTAAAAATATCAATATGTTTCTTGGAAAAATCTTTACCCACAATAGCAACCAATTTTGTTGGGGCAAAAAAGCTGGCCGAAATAGAAGAATAACTGGCCGAGCCACCCAAAACATTTTTGGCACTTGCTTTGTGTGTTTTAATGCTATCAAACGCAATAGAACCAACTATTAAAACGCTATTTTTTGCCATTTTTAATCTTGTTGTTCGCCCTGATAATTAGGAGCAAGTTTAGTAAAAGTTATTTGATGGCTTTGATTAAAACTATGAGAAAAATTATTTGCCAAAGTTTGTGCTTTTAAAAGCATAAACTGAGCTTTTTCTGCGGTTTTATCTTTAAAAATAATATTTTGTATAAACTCTTCTTCCTGAGGAGAAGTTTTTGCCGTAAGAATTAAAATCTTCTGAAAGTTTTCTGAAAGTTTATCATTTTTTATATTTTGCTCAAATTCTTCCGGATTCATACCAAGGCGGTTTCTGATAATCCACAAATAATTATCTTTATTAAAAACACCGGAAAGATTAAAAAGCGGGCTGTTTTTAATAGAATAAGCAATTTCCATATCACTTACGCCAAGGCCGAGTTCACTTGCTGCTTGTTTAAAAACAGATTTGGAAATTAAATCTTGTAAAACAACTTGTTTTAATTGTTCACGCACGAGCTCATCTTGTTCCTCTGTTTCTTGGGCTTCCATAACTTGATAGGCATTTTTTAATTCGCGGTCATAGTCAATATACTTAATAGCATCTTTGCCGACTTTTGCAACAGGAGCATTAGGCCCGTAAAGTTCGTTTGCGGCCCCAACTCCGACATAACCTAAACCGCCTAAAAAACAAACAATGATGAAAATTAAAATAGCAACTTTAAATCTCGTGAAAAATGAAATCATTTCTTTTTCTCCTTATCTTTAGAGGTTTCTTTTTTTTCGTCTTCCTCATAATCAATTTTTTCTTCGTCTTCAAAATTTTCCGGTTCTTCCTTGTTAACAACTTTAATGCTAGCGTTAACTTCAGCTCCGCCTTCAATTAAGATTTTTTTGGAACGGACATTTCCGTTTAGTTTTGCTGTGCTTAAAATTTCAACACTTTCTGCGCAAATATCACCTTCCAAAGTGCCGATAATCACAACACCTTTTGCGCTGATATTGCCTTTCATAAAACCATTTTTGCTAACAGTAACATATTGGGCATTATCTACATTGCCTTCTAATTTGCCATCAACTCTTACGGAACCTTGTAAATCCAAAGTCCCTTGAAAATAGCATTCTTCACTAATCACGGAAACATAATCGCCGTTTTTTATATCTTTGTTTAAAAAGCCCATACTTCCTCCGTTTTATTTATCATTGTTAAAATATCCGCGTGGGTTTACAGGGGTGCCGTCCTTCCAAACTTCATAATGTAAGTGAACGCCTGTTGAACGCCCTGTTGTTCCCATAGCGGCTATTGTTTGACCGCGGCGAACTCTATCGCCTTTTTTAACTTTTATATCTGCTAAATGCCCATATAAAGTGGAATAGCCAAAGCCGTGGTCTATTAAGACCGTTTGACCATAACCTTGTGCCCAACCTGTCTGACGGACAACACCATCAGCCGTTGCATAAATTTTTGCGCCCGGTTTGCCTGCAAAATCAAGACCATAGTGATAAGAGGCAACATAAGTGCCAAAAGGGGATAATCTATATCCGAAACCGGAAGTTATCCTTGTTTTATCTGTAGGCCTAATTGAAGGCGTTGCATCTTTAATATTTCTTTGGTTTGCATAGAACCAAGCAATTTCTTGAAAAGAAGCCAAACGATCTTGGGCAAGTTCATTTGTTTCTTTTAAGTAATTAAGAATTTCTTGCTCGTCTATATTATCACCTTTTTGGGAAAATATTTCCTTAAAGCTGAGGCCTCTTTCTTCTTTTGCCTGCTCTATGCCCGCAGGTAAATTAATATGTTTACCGGCTTGCATACCGAGCATCTTACGCATTTGCAAATCTGTATCTCTAGCCATTTTTAAATATTTGCGGTTATGGGCGACTTCTTCGGCTATGAGGGCGAATTTCGCTTTTATTATTTTATTATCTGCTTTTGTAACATTATAATCTATATAACGCGTTACAATAAAAATACTATAAATTGTAAAAATCAACCAAAAAAATAAAAATAACAAGATAAGCCAGGGATATACTTTTATTCTATACCCCGCACTAGAGCGCGGCATAAAAGAAATTTCCATGCGTTCAAACAATAATCTTGCTAGCTGGGATTGATTCTTTCTCACAAATTATATTCTATCAAATTTAGCAGTAATATGGCGCCTAAAGGCCAAAACCGCCTGGCATATTGCCAAGAGCTTTTTTAGCTGCTGCAGTTTGGCTCTCTTTGATGGCTTTGTTTACAGCTTCTTTTATTTCTTCAGCGAAATTTTCTTTAGATAAAGAACTTAAATCTGTAAGAATATTAACATTTTTTATCTCTTGAGAGCCTGTTATCGTAATTTCAATATTCTCATTATAGCTTAAAACTTTAATTTCGACATTATCAAGTTCTTTTCTTACTTGCTCCATTTGGCTTTTTAATTTAAGAATATTTTTTAAATCTCCTAATTTTTCAAACATAATATCTCCTATATTTCAAAAAGCAAATCTTGGCTTAAATAGGCAAGAGCTTTTTTAATTTCTTTATTTTTAAACATTTTTTTAACCGCCTGCTCATACATATCAAGCTGGCGTTCGTATTTTAGAGAATACGCTTTTAAATCCTTATCTTCTATTTTATCAGTTTTAAAATCAACAATAAAGAGTTGGCCTTGTTTATTCTTAAATAAAGCATCTATAACCCCATTAATCAAAACTCCGTTTTCATACATACTAAAAGGTATTTCCGAACCGAGAAAATCCATAGTTTTTAACTCTTTTAAAATTGCCCCCCCTTTAAAAGTATTTAAAAGTTCTTGGCAGGGAGCAAGTAAAGTTTTATCTTCCAAATCTAAAGTTTTCATAGCCAAAGGCAAATCAAAAGAACCTGTTTGAAAATAATTATTTAAGGCCTTGTGAATAAGACTTCCAATATCAAGAGATTTTTGAATTTTAGTTTTATCTCCTTTTAACTGGGAAGGGGCCAAAACTTCCTCTTTCTTATAACTTTCAAATTCTGCTTTATTTTTTTGCCAAGACTCTATAAATCCGGACCAATCCTGTGTTTCCTGCGATACAAGATTATTCTTTTTTTGTATTAGAAAACTTTGCGGGTCTTTATATTCAAAAGACGTAGTGCAAAACAAATCATTTTCAAGACTATCTTGGCTTGGATAACAACCGCAATTTTTTAAAGAATTTTCTATTGCCCCATTTGTTTTTTGATTGGTGGCCCCTATAAAAAGTTTTTCTTTAGCTCTTGTTAAAGCGACATAAAGCAAACGTTCTTGTTCTGCCTTTCTGTGCAAAAGTTCTTTTTCTTGAAGAATAAAATAATTTAAGTTTTTTAAAGAGTTTAAACTTACCCCTATTTTGCCTTCAAAATCATCTAAATACTTTTCATCTTTTTGGTTTGTTCCGCTATAGAAAGAATCTACCAAAATAACTACTTTTGCACTTAAACCCTTGGATTTGTGAATAGTCATTATATTAACGATATCAAAATTTTCCTCAACTAAAGAACTTTGGCCTTCTTTTTGAATAGTGTTATTATCTTCCGTCTGCATATAAAGCAATAATTGCCCCAAAGTAAAACCTTTTGAGGCCTGCTCAAAAGCAATTCTTAAAAATTTATTTAAGTTGGCAAGAGTTTGCTCACTGGAACAGGCAAGTGTTTCTAAGATAATAAAATCTGTTTTATAAAAGAGTTCACTTAATAATTCTTTTAAAGTCAAATGGCCTGCTTTAAAATGGAAATCCCTTAAAAGTTTATAAATATCTTTTACGGCTGAAGAACTTTTAAAATCTTTAGCAAAAATGTTTAGGGCTTTTTGTTGCCATAAATCTACAAGTTCTTCATCTTTCATGGAGCAAAGAGGGCTTCTTAAAACGCCAATTAGGGCAAGTTTATCTTGCGGATCATATATAACCTTTAAAATATTTATAATATCAATAATTTCCTGCGACTCGTAAAAATTACCGCTTGATTCTAAATTATAAGGGATATTGAACCTTGTTAAAGCATTAGTATAAATATTTGTACTTCTGGAAACGGGATAAAGAATAGTTATATCTTTATAAGATAAAGTTTTGCCATCGGCAAATTTCATTTTACCGACATTATCTTTTATCCAAGTAGCAATTATATTTGCCTCATTTGAGCGCAAATTATCAATATTAACTTTTTCCTGGCAGTTTATTAAGAAAAAATTCACTTTTTCGCTATCGGGTTTTTCCCCTTTTTCAAGTTCAATATAGCGCGGTTGAATAAGAGTTTTTTCTTTAATGGCATTTTTTCCCCATTTATTAACAAAATCTATTATTTTGCCTTGACTTCTGAAGTTTGTAGTAAGATAGCAAGTGCGTGCCTGTTGCTGTTGCATAAGTTCCAAAAATTTTTGATAAGCAGAAATATTGGCCCCCCTAAAACGATAGATTGATTGTTTTGGATCCCCTACAACAAACAATTTGCCCGGCTCCAAAACAATATCTTGCCAAGCAGCAGAAGAAGATTCCTCTTTTTCAGCTAAAAACAACATTAATTGGCCTTGCGCCATATCGGTATCTTGGAATTCATCTACCATCAAACTTTTATAACGTTTTTTAAGTTCTCTGCGGACTTCAATATCTTTCTTAACCAATTCTAAAGCAAAATAAATACATTGATTATAAGACACTAAATTTTGTTTAAGAATTTGTTCTTTTACATTTTGGGCTAAGGTCCTAAACAGCTTATAGGCCTGGTCTAAAAGATGCAATTTCTGTGGTGTTAAAGCATTAGCCAAATCAACAAAATTTGAAACAAAAGCTTGTTCGTTTTTATCTTCCCAACCTTTTACAAAATCCGAAGATTTCACTTTTGTTAATTCTTCCCGGGCGGGCATTTTTAGTAATTCTGCATGACTTAAAGAAGAAAGATTTTTTAAAAACTCCGCTAAACGCTCTATTGCCAGCTCAAGCAAATTTTCTATTTTTCTTTTTTTCTTCTTTTCCGGCAAATTAGCAGTTAGTAAATTTTTAGCAATATTAATTTGATTACTAATAAAAGTATTTATCTGAGGCAAGGAACTTTTAAAAGAGCAATAATCAAAATAAGGCTCCATTAACATTTTGGCAAAAGCTTTTAAATCTTCTAAAGAGGCCTCTTTTAGCAAATTTTCCCATAATTCGCGGTGGGGGCTTTGCAGGGAAAGTTCTTCTTCCAAAAAAGTAGCCCAATTTTTATTAAAAATATAATCCCCCATAAAACCGGTGTCAATTTCTACCTCGGGAGCAAGGCCTGCTTGCAAAGGAAAAGATTTTAAAATTTGAAAAGCAAAACTATGTATGGTAGAAATTTGGGCTCTTTCTATAAGTTCGAAATTTTGTTCTATTAATTCGGCAAGTTTTTCTTTTTCTTTACCAAAAATTTCTTCCAAATAGCTTACGGCTTCTTTTAGCCAAGGGGCTTCTTCTTTAGAAGTTAAAACTAAAGAAATTATTCTTAAAATATTTATAACACTTTGCTTAATTTCAGCAGCGGCTTTATCGGTAAAAGTAATTGCAACAATTTCATCAATTTTTAAACCTTTACCCAGTAGCAAATGACAAATTTTACAAGAAAGTAATTGCGTTTTTCCTGTTCCGGCGCCGGCTTCCACAATGATATTTTGGTTATAAGATCTAACGGCTGCACGGCGTTGCGCCTTATCCGGCGGAGTAAACTTTGGATCTTCCTTGCCAAGTGTTTTTAAAACTTTAAAAATATCTTCTTTTTCTTGTTCTGTCATTCTTTTCTAAACTCCGTCAGTTTTTTTACTTGAGCACTAAAAAACGCTCTTCTTTGGGAAGGGCCGTGATTTTTGCGGCAAATATCCGCATAATCACAATATTGGCAATTTTGCACGCCGGGATTTATAATAAACAAGCCATCTTCTATCAAACTTTCTAAAAATTCTATTGCTTTATAAAATTTGTCTTTAAAGGTTAAATATTCGTCGTAGTCAATTTCCTTAAACGCCTTATCTTTTAAACTGCCATAAGCCATTTTATCCGGAATATATTTTTTTAATTCAGGCAAACTTTTGGCAAGTTCAAAATAAATAGGACCTTGGAAATTAGCCAAAGTAAAAATTAATTTAAAAGTAGAACCTTTATTTTTCATGGCCCCTGTTTTATAATCTATTACGTCAAACAAAGTATTATCTTTAGAAAGATCAATTCGGTCAATTTTGCCATGTATTTTAAAAGGACCTAAACGGGCACAAATATCTTTTTCAAAATAAGAAGGTATCTTATTTTCCTCTTGTAATCTTGTTAAATCTTTAACTATAAAATCTTTTATTTCCTGTTCCAATTCTTTACAAAAAATGAGCCAAAGCAAAGGATAAAGACCATATTTTTTATAACCTTGTTTCGGTAAGTTCTGATTAATAAAATCTTGCAGAATATTTAAAGAACCTTCCGCAAAGATTTTATCAAACAATTTATTTTTGGCAAGATGTTTATAAAATTGTTCCAAGATTGTATGGGCTAAATTGCCTCGGTCGCGGCTATCTATTTGATCTCTTTGTAAAACAGAGGTATCTTCCCTTTTCAAAATATTGTCAAATAAATATTGGGCAGGGCAAAGATAGGCCTTTTGTAAAGAAGAAGGTGATAACCCTTTTTTATTTACATGTTCCCATAAAGGCCCTTTTTGGCGGCAAATTAAATCTCTATCACCCAAAGGGCCTTCCAAACTTAAACTAAAAGCAGAGGCAAAAAGGTCTTCTTCTTTTTTAAGAAATTTCGCCGACAGAGCAAAATTACCTTTTAAGGCCGTAAAAGTGGCGGCTTCCTGCGGATTTAATAAATCAGGAGCAATTTTATACCACTCCAGCAGTTGTTCTGCCGGGCGGCGACTTAAAGAAAAAACTTCAACTTTATCTAGAATCTTTATAAGCAAACTAAGATAAATGGAAGATATTTTTACTTTGCCTTCGCTATCGCATCTTTCATAAATTAAAATAGCCCTATCGCTTGCCGCACTTAAAGCGATATAAAAGAACAATTTTTCTTCATAATATCTTTGCGCGCTTATCTTAATAGAAAAACCGATTTTTTCTAAACTACTGCGCCAAGAATCTTTAAAAATAGGATCTTCGCTGACAGAGGCCGGCAACTGCCCTTCATTTAGCCCTAAAATAATTACCGCTTTAAAAGATTGGCCCCTTAAATTCATAATATCGGCAATGGTTAGAGAATTTTCTAAATTAACCACAATATTTATTTTTTCTTGTTCTACCAAATAGTTAAACTCGTCTAAAAACTCGCCCCTTTTGGCTGGGCGCACTTTATCAAAAGCAGAAAGATCTTTTAAAATTCTCTCAAGAATATCAAAAAGTTTTTGTTCTTCCTCTGTTAAATTTTCTAAATCAAGGAAAAGATTAAAAATTTCTTTAGCCCGCAAAGCAAGAGTATTAAAACTTATGCCTTCTTCAAGCAAAGAGACCTTCTCTTTAATTTTAGTAAGCAGAATTTTTAAAGTAAGGGCGCAGTTATCGCCCTTTTCTATGGCTTGGTCAAGCAAAGTTATCCATTGTTCAAAACCGGTTTGCACGCCAATATTTTTTATAGTTTGCGCCCAATAGGGTTGCCTATTTTTTAAATAAGGACTATTGATGAAAGATAAAACGCTGTCTTTATTAAAATTATTTCTTACAATATTCAGCAAATTTATACAGATATTTATTAAAGGTCTTGCCTTAAAAAGATCTTCATAATTAATATTTATAGGAATAGCGTTTTGTTCAAAAACTTGGATGATATAATCTTTATAAGGTTCTAAAGAACGGGCGCAAACTGCTATATCTTTAAAAGAAAGGCCTTGCTTATGTAAAAGCAAAACTTCTTTAGCGGCACTTTTAATTTGGTCTAAAATGCCGGAAGTATCTATAATTTTTATAGGAACTTTATATTTTGCCCCTTGTTCTTCCGGAGTTTCAAAAAGATGCCTGCAGAAAGTTTCCAGCTCACTTTTAGGTAAAGAGGCCTCTTTATGTTTGGTGCTGATACCAACGATATTAGTTAAATAAAAATCTTTTATATATTTATAAGACGGAATATCTTCATAAGGGAAAAAAACTGCTGTTGAATAATTTTGGCTGACTTCTTTTAAAATATCATATTGTAAGGAAGTAAAATCATAAATGCCATAAAAAATAATTTTCTTAAACCCGCCGAGATATTTATTTTGCGCTATATTATCATAAGCAGAAGTAAAAAAATCTTTATAGGAACTTCTGCCGGAAGATTTTGTTAAATCCAAATAATTTTGATAAATAAAAACCAAATCTTTTAAATCTTTTGTAGCCAAAGAAGAATCAAGCTCCTCTATTTTAAGCAAATCTTGCGGCATAATTAAGGCATTTTGCATATCCATAAAAGAAGCTTCCAAAGCACGCACATAACCCATTGAGGAATTAAACTTATTCTTTTGCAGAAAATCTTTTAATTTAAAATAATCTAATGCGGTTTTTTGTCTTAAAGGAACATAATTATTGCTTGTTTGATTTACGGCGTAAACAAGCCCCAGCATATCTTGCCAAAAGACGCAGGAAAGGCACTCGCTGGAAGATAAAAGTTTTTCCTTTAAACTTTGGGCAAGACGCTTACTTTGGGTGATTACCAGCACTTTATCAAGAGGATCTTTTTTAATTTCGGTAAAGTATTTTAAAAATTCTTCTTCAAGTGCTTTATAAGAGCCGCTTATAAGTTCCATATTAAAATAATATATAATTTTATTATATTATTGTATAGGATATTAATATGACGATAACAACAGGTATAATTTTAGGTTTACTTCAGGCCTTGGGCGAATTTTTGCCAATTTCAAGCTCGGCCCATTTGGTTTTATTTTCGTTTTTTACAAATAACACTTATCAGGGTTTAACTTTTGATGTTTTGCTACATTTGGCAACCTTAATTGCAGTTTGTTTTTATTTTAGAAAGGATTTGTTTAATCTTATTAAAAAGGGTTTTACCGAACCAAAAAGTTCTAACGGGCGTTTGTTTTGGTATATAGGACTTGCCACTATACCTGCCGCCGTTGCGGGTTATTTTTTGGAAGATTTGGCAGAAGAAACTTTTAGAGCCCCTTGGGTGCTTGCAACCACTTTAATAATTTTTGCCCTTTTGCTTTTTATTGCCGATAGAAAAGGTAAACAAAACATCAAAGATAATTTAAATTTAAAAGTTATGCTGTTAATCGGCTGTGCGCAGGCACTTGCCTTAGTGCCTGGGGTTTCGCGTTCGGGCATCACAATTACTGCGGCTTTGTTCTTGGGTTTATCAAGGAGTTTAAGCGCAAGAATATCCTTTCTTTTATCTATGCCGATAATTGCCGGGGCTGCCGTTTTAAAATTATCCCATATCTCTTTATCACAGATTGACGCGCCCCTAATTGCGGGCTTTTTAAGCGCGCTTATTGGTGGTTTTTTGGTAATTAAATTCTTAATGAAGTATATTCAAAAGCACAATTTTGATATCTTTGTTTACTATAGAATCTTACTCGGTATAATAATACTTATAAAACTTACTTTTTAAAATGGGTCTTGACAACTTTACTTTTTTACATTATACTATAAGTGTAATGGAAACTGCTGGATTGTTTGCTTTAAGCAAGCGCTTTGGCTTTAGTTCTTTGAAAAGAATAAGTTGTTATTTGGGTTAAACCTATTTAAGTCCTTTTTGTTCCCCTAGGGAAAAAGGGGAAGCGCTTTCAGGGCTTAAATATATCAACTTTTCCATTATGCCCAAAAGCAATGTTGTAAAAATGGAGAAAATAAAATGAAAAACAATAAAGGTTTCACCTTAATTGAATTATTAGTCGTCGTGTTAATTATCGGTATTTTGGCTGCTATCGCATTGCCTCAATACTTTAAAGCTGTTGCAAGATCCAGAGCTTCTGAAGCTTTGATGATCACCAAAAACGTTAAAGATGCTGCCGAAAGATATGCTTTGGCACACAATGGTACCTATCCTTCCACCTTCGATCAACTTGATATTAACGTTCAAGCTGATACCAACGTTTATACCTATGCTATGACTCAAACAGAAGTCACCGCAACAGCTAAAGACACCAACCACGGTGTTAACTTAACCTACACCTTCGGTGAAGATGTTACAGAACCTACCTGCGAAGATGCTGGAGATGATAACACCTGCGAAGGCTTAGGCTTAGACTAATCTTTGTTAACCATTAACAAAGAATTACAAAGTTGTTATTATATAACATAAAACACCCCTCTTTTTAAGAGGGGTGTTTTTTATTTTGTCAAAAATTTTATCTATCTCTAAAAGTTAACTTTCTTAAAAGGGGCTTGATAACGTGGTATTTTTAGACTATACTATAAGAGTAGAGGGAAACTACAAAATTGTTTGCTTAAAGCAAACTCTGTGATTATAAAAGAATGTTATTAAACGGAGAAAATAGAATGAAAAACAATAAAGGGTTCACTTTAATTGAATTATTAGTTGTAGTGCTAATTATCGGTATTTTAACTGCTATGGCTTTGCCCCAATACTTTAAAACTGTTGCCAGATCCAGAGCTACCGAAGCTTTAATGATTACAAAAAACGTTAAAGATGCGGCCGAAAGATATGCCTTGTTTCACAATGGCACCTACCCTGTTTCTTTTGAACAACTTGATATTAATGTGCAAGAAGAAACTGATACTTATACCTATGCTATTGAAGATGAGGCAGTTGTAGCAACAGCTAAAGATGATAGACACGGGGTTAATTTAACTTACGCCTTTGGTGAAGATGTAGAAGCTCCTTCTTGTGATGACAACAGCCCCACTGATAATACTTGCAGTAGTTTAGTGCTTATAGAATAAATTAAAAATATCACGAACGTTTAAGCTTAATGATAAAAAATACCCTTCTTTTTAAGAGGGGTGTTTTTTATTTGTTTTTATCTTTCCCCTTTTGTTGATTGTGGCGATAGGGAGCGTTTAAAATAAGACTAGATTCCAGCTGGAATGACGATTAAATTAAATAGAGCAAAGGTTTTGCAAGGATTTTGCGTTTAGAGAAGGCTTGCCGAGTGAAGCATATCCCGAGCGGGCGGCAGCCCCGTATATGTGAACGAGGCATAACGCACTATAAACGCAAAAGTTTTAGAAAAAACTAATCTTGTTTTTTGAGAGTGGGGAAGAAGATAATTTCCCTAATACTATCTTGGCCGGTAAGTAGCATAATTGTGCGGTCAATACCAATACCCATACCACCTGTTGGTGGCATACCGGATTCTAAGGCCTCAATATAATCGCCGTCTAAAATATCGGCATTTTCAGCATCTTCGCCTTTGGCTTTTGCTTTGGCAATGGCTTGGTCTTTTAAGCGTTGTAATTGGTCGGCGGGGTCATTTAACTCGGAGTAAGCATTCCCTAGTTCGCTGCCACAGACAAAGGCCTCAAAGCGTTCCACCAGTTCAGGATCGCCCGGTTTGGTTTTGCTAAACGGGCTAACGGCAGTTGGGTAATCAAAGGCAATTACAGGGCAGTTGAAACCTGCCAAGAGTTTTGTTTCAAACAACTCGTCAAATAATTTGCTGTCCGGATCATCGGCGGAAAAAGAAATACCTTGTTCTTTGGCAAGGGCGGCGAAAGGCTCTCTTCTAAATTATCGGCCGTCTAATACTGCGTGAATATCGTTGCCAAAGTTTTCCTGCTACGCTTG
>JAEEGL016958006.1_pt1 | contig 98336 bp, 80 predicted proteins | sample 9134231 | NCBI WGS metagenome assembly JAEEGL01 (sample SAMN16246548, study PRJNA631951) | gut metagenome | biome: gut microbiome; feature: rumen; material: fiber-attached | host: Bos | place: Iran: Karaj | collected 2018-10 | reverse complement strand
TTTTTCTTACGGAATATTAATACTCCAGCAATAATAATAACTAATAAACCTACTGCAATTAAACCAATGATTAAGAATACTTTCTTATCAGTTTCTTTCTCTTCTTTAGTTTCTTTTTCGTCTTCGTCTTCGCCATCTTCTGCTACAACAGATTGTGGATTATCAGTTTCTCCAGTAGTTACATATCCGTCTTTATCAAACTTATATGTACCATCTTCAATTGCTTTCCATACATCTGGATATAAAGCTTTAAAATCATTTTCGGCTTTATTTTCTTCAAGTCCATCTGCACCTTTATAAGTAACTGTATTATTGAAATATCTAACTAATTCAATACCATCAGCACTTAATCTATTAACTGTAATTGTATATACTTTCTTTTCTTCTTTACTAGCATTAGTAATAGTAATCTTTAATGAATTAGCACCAACTTTAAGATTATCTACACCCTTTTTCTCATCAGTTGCTTTTTCATCTTCCATAGTATATATCATTACATTCATTAAATTATTTACTTTATTAGGAACTGTAATTGAATAATCAGTAACATCTGGATTAAATTCAGGAGTTAATTTATATTCTCCGAATGATAATGTAGCTAATTTAGCACTATTAAATGTTGTTTGTCCTCTATAAATGTTAAAAGTATAAACCATACTATTTTGGCCATTTTGACTCTTAACATTAAATGTGGCAGTATTTAAACCTTCTTTTAATGATAAACGTAATCCACTATATTCAATTCCAGTTACATTAACAGAACATTTATCACATTCATAAATATATGTAGTTGATGTAACTGTATCAGCAATATTATATAAAGTATATTCAGTAACATCTGGACTAAATGCTGGATAAATCATTCCTTGAGAGAATTTTAAGCTTTTTAATGAAGCATCTCCACTCTTTTGAGTATCACTAGTACCACTAGCCTTCATTTCGAATATACCACTATTATCTACGTTTACACTATTACCATTAAATTTAGCAACATCTAAATATAACTTAGCTTGTAATGTAGAACTAGAACTATTTTCTACTTTAACATCAGCTATATGAATAGTTTTTTCTTCATCAACTTTATATCCTTCACTTGTAGTTGTTGGTTCTCCACCTTCTTCAGCAGCTGGAGTTTCTACAGTTTTAGAATAACTAAAATATGTTTTACCATTATTATCAGTTACTACCCAATTAGTATCAGTACCATCTAAAGCACTAACAATTGTACATTTTAAATTATTATTTTTTTCTTCTGTATTTAATACTTGATATACCTTACATGCTAATTCCACAGAATCTAATGTTTCTCCGGCATTTAATTTAACATTTACTGGTATAACCATAGTATTAGATTTAGCAGGAATTTCTCCAAAAGAAATCTCTGCAGCAAATACATTTTCACTAATTAATAATAAAACCCCAATAAATAAAATACTTAAATAATTACTAAATTTCTTCATATTTTTTATTCCTCTTATTCTATTTTCGATTATAGCAAAATAATATTAAAAATACAAGTTAAATGAGTGTTATTAATATTTCATTCATAACATATATTTTATCTTTATTCATTGCTAAATAGCCGTCTTTAAAGGTTAAAATACCACTCTTTAAATACTCTTTTATTTTAGGATAAACATCTTGAATATTCTGACCATATTTTTCATAAAAATCATTAACATCGATACCTTTAGTTTTTCTAAGTCCAAGCATTATTTCATTATCCATAGCCATCTTTAAATCTAATATTTCATAAGATGCACGATATTCTCCTTTAATATATTTATGTAGATTTTTTGTGTTAGTATATCTTGTATCATTTATATAACCTGATGCTCCTAAACCAAATCCATAATATTCATTATTATTCCAATAATTTAAATTATGTTTTGATTCAAATCCTTCTTTAGAGAAATTAGATACTTCATATCTATGGTAGCCATTTTTATCTAATTCTTTTACTACTAAATCATACATTTTAGCATCTAAATCTTCACTAATATATTTAACACCATTATTCTTAATTTTAGTATGATCTTCGATAATTAAAGAATAAGTAGATATATGACTAGGATTTAATTTAATTATCTTACTAATATCTTGTTTTAATACTTTTAATGTTTCCCCAGGAATAGCATACATTAAATCTAGATTAATATTATCTATTCCTCTAGCTCTAATTAATTCTAATTTAGCTTCAATATCTGAATATTCGGCTTCTCTTTCTAAGAACAATAAATTCTTCGGATCAAAAGATTCAATACCAATACTTATACGATTAACTCCAGCTAATACTAAATCATCTAATAAACTTTCGTTTATATCTTGTGGATTACATTCAAAAGTAAATTCACAATCATAAGTTTTCTTAAATATCTCTAATATATTAAATAATTTCTTTCTTTCTGCTCTTGTTAAACAAGAAGGTGTTCCTCCCCCTAAATAAAGCATACTTATTGGTTCTCCCTCATAATGATCTAATATTTCATTATGTAATGCTTCTAGATAATCATCTACGAAATTATCTATATGTAATACTTTCGGGAAATCACAATAAGAACAAATTCTCTTACAAAATGGAATATGTACATAAACTGCTTCCATATAATCACCTTAATTGAATTTTAATATAATTATATATTTTTTTCAATAAAATAAAAAAAGATAAGTAACACTTATCCTCTTTTACTTAACTCATATAATAATATTGAAGTAGCTACTCCAGCATTTAAACTTTCACATTTTTTATTCATAGGTATATATATATTCTTATTGATATACGATAATAAATTCTTATTCATACCCTTACCTTCATTACCTATGATTAAACAATAATTACTATTTATATCTAATTCTTCCGGTTTAACTCCATTAACTACATTAGTACCTAATATCATATAATTATTTAATTTAGATAATACTTTTTCTAAATCATCTATAACATAATTTATATTAAATATCATACCTTCCGTAGCTCTTAATACCTTAATATTATATAAATCTACAGTATCTTTTGAAGCAACTATTGTATCTATACCAAAAGCAACAGCACTTCTTATAATAGTACCTAGATTACCTGGATCTTGTATACAATCTAACATTAATATATTACCTTTAATATCTTTATTATTTATCTTATTACATACTGCTAATACTTTAGGTGTACTACTTAAATTAGATAATTTCTTCATTACTGCTTCACTAACTTGGGTACTACCTTCTCTACCATCTAAAGAAAATATTTCTACTATTAATCCATATTTTTTAGCTTCTTCAACTAAATGTTCACCTTCAACTAGAAACATATTTGAATTATCACGATATTTTTTTTCATTTAATTTAGCATAATTTTTAATTTTTTCATTATTAACTGATTCTATCATTAATCTTTCAACTCTTTTCTAGCTTTCTTATAATTTGGATAATGTTCTTCAACATCTTTCCAAAATGCTTTTGAATGATCCATATGATGAAAATGACTTAATTCATGACATATTACATAATCTATAGCTTCAATACTATGATGTATTAATTGCGTATTTAAAGTAATAGTCATACTTTTAATATTACATACTCCCCATCTAGTTTTCATTTTTCTCGTTCTTAATCTAAATTTAGGAATATTATCATATGTAACTATTAATAAATTCATTCTTTTTTGAAATATTGGTAAAGAATTCTTTTCTAAAAACATATTAATCTTTTCTATACTAGGTCCATATGCTTTATTACCTTCAAGTTTAATTCTTTTATCAAATACAAACTCTAATTCTTTCCCAATAAAATAAACTTTATTCTCTTTATTTAACTCATTTAAGTATCTTTGATACATTTTTTCTAAAGGTTTAATATTTTCCTTAATTAATCTATTAACTTCGAAATTAGGCGTTAATAATGGTACTCTAACTAGTATATTACCCTCATTATTTATCTTTAAATATAGATTTTTTATTCTTTTTCTTTCTACGACTATATCTACTTCATTACCTAATAATTTCATTACTCTTTACCACTATATACTTGATACCATTCTTTTAATTTATTAATTAATTCAGATGCTTTAGGTTTAGCATATTTAGTAAATGCATCTTTAACTGTATTCCAAGAATATTTAAATTTTTCTTTTAATTCTTGCCAATCTTGTTTTATTTCTGCACATTTACCTTCATCAAGTGTACATACTTGACTAATTGAATTCATATATTCAGCAATTAATTTATCTTTAATATCTTTAGTTTTTTCACTAATAGTTTCTTTATATCCTGGCCATTTATCATCAATAAAACCATCTAATTTAAGAGTATAATATATGATTTTAGCTTTTCCTTTAGCAGTTAATTCTTTAAATTTATATCCTTTTATTTCCCCATCATAGAATATAAAATCTACTAATTTAATAAAAGCAGCTTTAACCTTACCTTTATTACTTTCATTAATTGAAGAATTAGTTTCTTCTTCAATACTCTTCATTAATTCAGATTCATCGATTTTCTTAGTAACTGTTATCTTTCTTGAAGCTGTAGCTGTTTTTCTATTAATACTCGTAGTTGTTTTAACACTAGTAGTTGTTGTACTAGTTACTTTATTTGTACTATTACTTACTACAGTAGTTGTAGTAGTTGTTGTTGAAGTTAAATCAATACTATTTCCGATTATTTCATATTCACAATCATCAATCTTACCTTCATATCGAAGAACAATAATATCTCCTTCTTTAACTTCCATATCTTTATTAACTAATACTTTCTTTTTTGTATCTACTTCTTCTAAAACAACATAATCTTTCTTATTTTCTTTAACAACAGCATATACTGTTTTAGATTCACTATCTGTCTTTTTATCTCTAAATAAGAAGAATGAAACTCCTAGAATACCTACTAGAATAACAATTATAATTACATAACTCATTAATTCTTTTTTACTCATATTACTCATCTCGATTCTTAAATTTAAATTGTAATGGACTACCTTCTAAATCTATTGCTTCTCTTATTTTATTTTCTAAATATCTTTCATAAGAGAAATGAACTAAATTCTTATTATTTACATGGAATTCAATCTTAGGTGGTCTACTTTCTATTTGATTAGCAAAATATATCTTTAATCTATTTCCTTTATAAGAAGGTGCTTCATGTAATGCTTGAGCATCTCTTATAATATCATTTAATATACTTGTTTTAATTTGCATCGTATATGAATCATATGCCTTAATAATCGCCGGCATTAAAGTATGTATTCTTGATTTTGTTTTTGCCGATAAATAAACTATCGGAGCATATGGAATAAATTGGAATTCATTTCTTAATTTCTTATTCCATTCATTAATAGCTTGATCTTTATTTTCTATTGTATCCCATTTATTTACTACTAATACAATAGCTTTACCCGCATCTAAAGCATAAGATACTATATGTTTATCATGTTCTATAATACCTGTTTCAGCATCTATAACTATTACTGCTACATCTGCTCTTTCTATAGCTTTTAACGCTCTAATTATTGAATACTTTTCAATATTTTCATATACTTTTCCTTTTTTACGCATTCCTGCTGTATCAATAACTAAATAATCATTATTTTCATATCTAAATCTAGTATCTATAGAATCTCTTGTTGTCCCAGCAACATCAGATACTATTTGTTTTTCTTCACCTAAAATAGCATTAACTAAAGAAGATTTACCAACATTAGGTCTTCCAATTAAACAGAATTTAATATCTTCATCTGCTTCAGGAGTTAAATAATCATTAAAGTCTCTTGTAATAGCATTTAATAATTCTTCAATACCTCTTTTATGTTCAGCCGATACATTTATCATTTCTTCAAAACCTAATTCATAGAAATTATATAAATTATCATCTAAAGTTTTATCATCTATTTTATTAATAGCTACTATTACTCTTTTATCTGTTTTTCTAAGAATATCTCTAACAGCATAATCATTAGTTGTTAGATCTTCTCTACCATCAATAACAAATACAATAACATCTGCTTCATCAATAGCTAATTCTGCTTGGATTCTTATATTTTCATTAAATGTGGCGTTTTCAAGATCTATACCACCAGTATCAATTAAATTAAAAGATTTAGTATTATAATTTACAATACCATATAGTCTATCTCTAGTTACTCCTGGAGTATCTGCTATAATAGCCTTTTTTTCATTAATTAAACGATTAAAAAGTGAACTTTTACCTGTATTAGGTCTACCTACTAGACACACTGTTTTTCTCATAAAAACGCCTCCCTTTTTGCGCAAATATTTTAACATAAAAAAACCTAAATAGCAAATACTTAGGTTTCTTATTTAACTTCTATTTCGCACCAAATGCTGGCTCGTAACTATTACCTAAATTGTTAACATCTGTATTAACTGTAGGTGTACAAGGTTTAACTCCTTCTTCACAAGTCATCTTATCATCACAAGAGTCTTTATCGAAGAATGCATAAACTCTATTATATCTATAGTATACATATACGAAACATTTATTAATTATATAATTAGTAACTGGATTAACTACTACATTATCTTGAAAAGAATTACAAACATCTCTCTTATCACATACATGTTCATCATCCCATTCAATACGTCCTTCTTCAACTAGTTGATCAACAGTAAAACGTCTACATGGGAATAATTCACTAGTAGCTCCAGCTCCAGGGTTAGTTGCATAATAATCAACACTAGATACTTCATTACCACTAATATTTAATACACAAAAACCACTAGAGTCTTTAATTGCTCCAATATTATCATTTCCGTATGCTTCACCAGCAGCCTCAATTAAATCAATTTTTGTATTATAAGCTTTTACTTTTGTATTATTACTTAATCTTAATACATTAGGTATAGCAATAGTCATAATTAATGCAATAAGCACTATAACTGCCATTAACTCTACTAATGTAAAACCATTTTTCTTTTTCATATTATCACCTACTATTAGTATAGCATAAAAAAAAAGAAAGATAATAATTATTTTTTATCTTCCAAATAACTTGACAAAATATTATATATTTCTTCTCTTCCCTTTTTTGTAATACTAGAAAATAAAACTAATCTATCTTCTGGTAATATATTTAATGACTCTGTTAAACTCTTTAATGTTTTATCTTTAGCACTACTCTTAACCTTATCATATTTAGTAGCTACAATTACTGTTGGTATCTCATAATATTTTAAATAATTATACATTAAAATATCATTTTCTTGAGCTTTATGCCTAAAATCAATAAGCAAGAATACACACTTTAAATTCTCTCTTGTTTTAATATATTCTTCGATCATTAAACCAAATTTTCTTTGTGTTTCTTTTGAAGTATCTGCATAACCATATCCTGGTACATCAACTAGATAAAATTCATCATTACATAAATAGAAATTTAATGTTTGCGTTTTACCAGGTTTAGCACTAATATGTGCATAGTTTTTTCTACCTAATAATGAATTAATAAAACTACTTTTACCAACATTACTTCTACCACATAATAAGAATTCCATTCTATTATCTGTCGGATATTGACTAGTTCTAATTGCTATATGTTCCAAATTCGAAGTTTCGATTTTCATCGCATTCCCTCTTTTCTTTAAAAATATTATATATTAAAGCTAAAAAATAATCAATTTTTAATGCATTTTATATATAGATATTATATAATATACATTGGTGGTAAAGCATGAATTATCCAGGTGGAAATAATAAAAATTATTCTAAGAATGTTAACTATGGTAATCGTGGTATGAATCTTGAAGAATTATTAAATCAAACTAATGAATACTACCTACAAATAAATAAAGCTGTTATTTATAAAAAGCCTACACCAATACAAATTGTTAAGACTAAAGTTGTAAATAATGACTTAAGAATAACTGATGCTTTTTTTAAGACTCCATCAACATTAGATTATAATGGATTATATAAAGGAAAATATATTGATTTTGATGCTAAAGAAACTTCATCAAAAACATCTTTTCCTATAAGAAATATTCATCCTCATCAATTAGAACATATGAAAAAAGTAATTGAACATGGAGGAATAACTTTCTTAATGATTTCAATGAATGGATCTTATTACTACCTAGATGGACACGATATATTAGATTTTATCGTTAATAATGAAAGGAAAAGTATTCCTTATAGTTTTATTAAGGAATCTGGTTATGAAATTAGGATTCAATTGAGTCCTAAATTAGATTATTTAAAAATAATTGATTTATTATATTTTAAGGAGAAATAAAAATGGCGCGAACTAAAAAAATGCCCCCTGAAGAAAATATAATAAAGGATAAAAAGGATGAAATCACTCCTCCACCAAAGAAACGTGGAAGACCTAAAAAAATACAAACAGAAACAACTGTAACTACGCCAAAAAAGCGTGGTAGACCTCGTAAAACAACTACAGAGGAAGTTTTTATTGCGCCAAAAAAGCGTGGTCGTCCGAGAAAAAATCCAATCGAAGAGCCAAAAGTTCCTAAGAAACGTGGTAGACCTCGTAAAGTTCAACCAGAACCAATAATTGAACAACCAAAAGAAGAAACTCCTAAATATATAGATATGGATATAACAGTTGAACTTGAAGACGTTGTATCTGAAATTCAAAAACAAGAAGAAATAGAACAAAAACCAAAACCTAAAAAACATACTTTAAAGAAAGTATTACATACAATAAAGAAATTATTATATTGGTTATGGTTAGGTATAAAATATACATCAATATATTTATTTAAAGCTTTTAAATATTTGTTAATTTATATTTATTTAGCAATAAAATTCTTACTACTTAAAGTATTATTACCAACAATAAAATTTATTGGCCGTTCAATAAAAAGATTATATTATGAAGTAATAATACCTACGATAAAGATAATTAAAAAAGGAATTATTTTATTATTTACTAGAATTATTATTCCATTCTTAAAATTAGTAAGTATTGGTATTAAAAAGTTAGTATTAAATATAATTATTCCAAGAATTAAATATTTCTGTTTAGGAGTTTATTATGTATTTGTTAATACAGGTATTTTCTTAAAAGAAATATTCTTCCCTACTATATGGCATTTATTAATAAAACTATATATTTATATATTTCAGTTTATAAAAACAATAATTAATGTTATAATATTCATAATAACGACGACCATAACATCAATATGTAAAGTCGCGTTAATAATAAGAAAAAGCATTAAAAATGCTTATATTAAATTATATAATAGTCATAGAAGTAATCAGTTACTTCGTAAACAACGTCGTGAAGATCGTTTAGATGAAAAAATCGAAGCCGGAATACTAAAAGAAAAGCGTAAACAAGCTAAACTTGAAGAAATAGCTAAAGCTAAAGAAAAGAAAGAAAAACCATCTAAACAACCAAAACAAAAACCAGAAATAAAAGGAAAATTAGTAATTGAAGCTCGTCCTTTAATTAATCCTCGTACTGGTAAACCACGACGTATACCTGATGATGATTTAATATTACTAAGATATAGAGATCAAAAAGGTTTATTTAGAAAGATTTTTGCTTTCTTTAGAAACAGAATAAAGGTGGTTAAATTCGATATGATGCGATTTAGAAAGAGATTAAAATATGGTACTTTCCTTGATAAATTACTTGTATTAATAATGATAATGTTAATTGGTGGATTTGGTGGAATTGTAGCCTTTTGTATATATATAGTAAGAACAGCTCCAGAAGTTACTGAAAGTAATTTCTATAGTTCTAACTCTACTATTTTATATGATGCTAAAGGAAATGAATTAGTTCGTTTAGGTGCTGAAGCCCGTGAAAAAATTACTTATGATGATTTACCAGAAGTATTAATTGATGCTATTGTAGCAACTGAAGATTCACGTTTCTTCCAACATAATGGTGTTGACTTAGCTCGTTTCACTAAAGCTGCTATTGGCCAAGTAATGGGTCGAGATGATGCCGGTGGAGGTTCTACTCTAACCATGCAGTTATCTAAAAACTTTGCTACAAGTAAAGAAGCACATGGTATTCAAGGTATTATCAGAAAGTTTACTGACGTATACTTATCTGTATTCGTCTTAGAAAAACGTTATACTAAAGAACAAATAATGGAATTTTATGTTAATATGCCATTCTTAGGATCAAATTCATATGGTGTTGAACAAGCTTGTCAAACATATTTTGGTAAATCAGTTACTGAATTATCTTTACCAGAAGCTGCATTAATTGCAGGATTATTCCAAGCTCCTTCAAATTACAATCCATATTCATTCCCTCAGAATGCTGAAAAGAGACGTAATACTGTATTAAATCTAATGCAAAGACACGGATATATAACTGAAGAACAAAATAAAGAAGCACAATCTGTACCAGTTACTTCCCTACTTTCTGAAAAGAATTATGGTATATCTATTTACCAGGGATTTATTGATACAGTTACTGAAGAATCCGTTTCTAAATATGGTTATGATCCATACAATACATCAATGTTAATTTATACAACACTGGATACTAGTAAACAAGATGTAATTAATAAATTATATGATACTTATAAATGGAAAAATCCACAATATACTCAAGCCGGTATTGCTGTTGTTAATGTTTCTGATGGTGCTATAGTAGCTGTCGGTGCTGGACGTAATAAAACTTCAGAACGAAGCTTTAACTTAGCTACATCTGCACGTAGACAACCAGGTTCAGTTGCAAAACCAGTTCTAGACTATGGTCCAGCTATTGAATATCTTGGTTGGGGTACTGGTACAACAGTAATCGATGATACTTATGGTTATACTGTTGGTGGAAATATTAAAAACTACGATAATAAATTTAAAGGAATATTAACAGCTAAGAAAGCTTTAGCCGGATCTCGTAACATCCCTGCCCTATATGCTTTCCAACAAACAACAAATCAACAAAAACGTACATTTGCTGAAAGTTTGGGTTGGTATCATATTCCTGATGATGGAAATGGTAACTATCTAGAATCTACTTCAATTGGTGGATTCGAAGGTATTACTCCAGTCGAAGCCGCTGGTGCATATTCTACATTTGCCCGTGGTGGAACTTATATTGAACCATATACAATTACTAAAATAGTTTTACAAGATACTGAAGAAACAATCGTTGCTCAACCAAAGAAAATTCAAGCAATGAGCGAAGAAACAGCATTTATTATTAACATGATATTAAAATACGCTGTAACATCAGGTACTATAAATCCAGGTAAAGTTTCTGGAACTGATCTAGCAGCAAAAACAGGTACTACTACTATTGATGCTAAACGTAAAGCACAATTAAGTAAAACAGCTATCGGTGACTCATGGCAAGTAACTTATTCACCAGATTATGTTATTGCTCTATGGTATGGTTATGAAACTAATACTAAAGAGCACCACTTGATTCAAAAAGAAAGTACGCAAAATAGACGTGCAATATCACAACAATTAGTTGCTGGTATTATGAAAAAGAATAGTACATTTAGACGTCCAAGTGGTATTGTAACAGTTGATATAGAATTAGAAACTGATCCTGTTCAATTAGCAAGTGAATTTACGCCTACTAATTTAAGAAGTAAAGAATATTTCAAGAAAGAAAATGCCCCTAGTGATGTATCTAATCGTTTTGAAAAATTATCTGATCCATCAAGTGTAACATATACAAGTACTGAAACTTCTGTTACCTTAAATTGGACAGCAGCAAAAACACCACAGGCTATTCAAACTGATTACTTATTAGATTATTTCAATAATTCTAATTTATATAAACATTGGGCTCAAAAATATTACAACAATCGTATTAAATATAACAAAGAAAAACTTGGAGATTTTGGATATCGTATCTATATGAAAACTGACACTGGTACTAAAGAATTAGGATTTACTACTAATACAACCTTTACTGCTAATGTCCAATTTACCGAAAAAACGCAGTTTATCGTTAAAACTTCATATAAATTATTTACGGCTAATGCCTCACCAGGATATTATTTAAATGTTGAACCAAATTCAACAAATATTACTGATCCGTCATTAGACCCAAATAATACTACAAAGAAAACAACTAAAGAAGTAACTAAGATACTTACAATTGATTACCTATTCGATGGTGAATCTTCATGTACAACTCATGCTCATTTCACTGATGAATTAGGAGCAAATCCAAAGAATAAAGTTGTTGTTATGGCTGATGGTGTTGATGTAACTGAAAAAGCTACTGTATCATGTACAGCTTACGATAAAGCAAATCCAGAAGCTGATGGAATTTCATGTAACGAATTAGATCGATCTAAAGAATATAACGTATTCTTTAATGCTAAATATAATGGTCAAAATGTTTCATTAAAAGTAAACGTTGCACCAACATGTTAAAAGACTAGTTATCTAGTCTTTTTTTATTGTAAAATTTATTATTAAAGGCATAAAAAAAGAATAATTTATTGACTTAACAATTCTAATTTTATATAATGAAAATAGGATAAAATAGATAGGGTTGATTTACTATGACAAATGAAGAAAATTTACAAGAAAATATATTAACTGAAGAAAACGTTGAAACTCAATATGTTGATGAAAACGGTAATCCTATTGATCCATCTTTAATTGATGAAAATGGAAACTATATTGGAACTACTACTCAATATGTAGATGAAAATGGAAATCCAATAGACCCTTCCCTAATCGATGAAAATGGAAATTATATAGGCGGTGTTGAAGAAGAAGTTGTAACTGAAGAAGGACAAGAAGGTATTACTACTATTTCAGCTGGTGCTCAACAAATGGCTGAAAAGAAATTGTTTACTGGAATGGTTACTTTCGATTACAACAATGTACCTATTACAGATATTGTTAACTCAATTATCTTAGACGCAATAAACAAAGGTGCATCAGATATTCACTTTGACCCTTTTGATGAAGGTATTAAAATTCGTATAAGAATAGATGGTTTATTAAATGACTACTCTATCGTTCCATTATATGTTAAGAAAAATATGATTACTCGTATTAAAATCATATCTGGAATGAATATTACAGAGCAACGTGTTCCACAAGATGGTGCTATTAGAACAGAACTTGCTGATAAAACTGTAGACCTACGTGTATCTTGCTTACCAACTAACTTAGGTGAAAAGATCGTTATCCGTATCATGGACTACTCAATGACAGCAGCAGGTATCGAAGCATTAGACTTTAGTGAACCTAACCTAGAAAAAGTTAAAAAGATGTTATCAGTTCCAAATGGTATTATCCTAGTAACAGGTGCTACTGGTACTGGTAAATCTACAACAGTATACTCTATGTTACAAAGACTTAATGTTGAGGGTTCTAACCTTATCACTGTTGAGGACCCAATAGAAATGAATATTGGTGGCGTTAACCAAGTACAAGCAAACAGTGAAATCGGATTAGACTTTGCAACAGTATTACGTTCTATCTTACGTCAAGACCCTGATGTAATAATGATCGGAGAAATTCGTGATGATGAAACAGCAAGAATTGCCGTTAGAGCATCAATCACAGGTCACTTAGTATTATCAACTATCCATACAAACAATTCATTAAGTACAATTGAACGTTTAACAGATATGTCTGTTGAAAGATATTTATTAGGTACTGCCCTAGAAGGTATCGTATCTCAAAAATTATCTCGTAGATTATGTCCTAAATGTAAAAAATTACGTGAAGCAAACGATTATGAAAAAGATGTAATTAAAAGAGCATTAGGAATCGATGTTAAAGAATTATATGAACCAGTTGGTTGTGACGAATGTCAAAAAGGATACCGTGGACGTATTGCTATCCATGAAGTATTATTAGTAAATCAAAAATTAAGAGATGCTATTATTAAAGGTGTTCCTAAAGATGAATTAAGAGCAACAGTATATGGTAAACTAAAAACTATAACAATGCTTGAAGATGGACTTCAAAAAGTAGTAGATGGATTTACTACAGTTGAAGAAATATTAAAACTAATCGATCTAGAAGACGACTTAGGAAATGGTACTCAATTAGGTTTAGAAGACCAAATGGATGCAGCTCATATGAATGGTGGTAGACAGGAAGAACAACCTAAGGAAGAACCAAAAAAGGATGATAATAAAATAACATTTAATCCTGCCGCAGCTCCTAAACCTGTAGGACAACCGCAAACTCCCATGAACCAACCTGCTCAAACAGGTCTCTCACAACAAGAAATAGATGAATTATTAAAGATTAAAAATCAAATGAATGCTCAAATGGCACCAGCTATTGCTCCAGTTGAGCCTCAAAGTGTTGAAATAGAACCAAACTTCAAAGATAACGCTCCAAAGAAAATGGCTCAAGAAAAAATAAAATTACAAGAAGCTGCTCAAGTTCAAGAAAAAATTGCTGAACCTAAGTTAGATTCTAAAGATGTTCCTGCTATTGGAGAATTTGAAGATATTGAAATCAATACTGCAAAAACCGATGCTGAATTATTTGATTCAATCTTAGCTGAATATTCTGAAGACGGTCCTGCCGTTAATATTGAAACTAAAGCTAAACAAATACTTGAAGAAAACGAAGAACCAGCATTTGATGATAAAACTATTACATTAAATTATAAAGATGTAATGCGCGCAGCAAATAATGAAAAAAAAGAATTAAATGCCAAAACACTTAATGATCATGAATTAGTCGAAGAAAAAATAAAAGATGTCGAAGATGAAGAAAAAGAAGCTTTCCAAGCTAAACAAAGACATAAAAAGAATAAAGACAAAAATGATGATGGACCTATAGATGGCGGATTAAGTGAAAAACCATTAAATTAAGAGAGTAATTAACTACTCTCTTTTATATTTAAGCAAAATAAAAAACCTATATATAAATATAGGTTTATTTTATTATATTAATTTCCAGCTACTTGTTTAGCAACTTCTTCAGCAAAGTTATCACTTCTATGTTCCATACCTTCACCAACTTCATAACGAATCATTGATAATACAGAACCTCCGTTATTCTTTACATAAGTTTCTACATCGATATCTCCATCTTTAACAAATGCTTGATGAATAAGACAGTTTTCTTTAAAGTATTTTTGAATTCTACCATTAACCATCTTTTCAGCGATATCAGCAGGTTTTCCTTCATTAATAGCTTGTTCCTTTAATACTTCTCTTTCTCTATCAAGAACATCTTCAGGAACACTTTCTTTATTTAAATAAGAAGGTTTCATAGCAGCAGCTTGCATTGCAACATCTTTAGCTACTTCTTCATTAGCGCCTTCAACAACTACTAATGTAGCTATTTTTCCACCCATGTGTAAGTATGCACCAAAGTTTTGTGAATCAGTCTTTTCAACTACTTCAACTCTTCTTAAAGATAGTTTTTCACCAATCTTAGAAGTTTTTGCAACTATTAATTCTTCAACACTACCACCATCAACAGTTAATGCTAATACTTCTTCTAATGTAGTAGCATCACTTGCTAATACAGCTTTACCAATAGTATTAATCATATCAGTAAATTCTGTATTCTTAGTAACGAAATCTGTTTCACAGTTAACTTCTAAAATAACAGCTTTATTACCATCTATAAATATATTAGCTAAACCTTCAGCAGCAATTCTAGATGCTTTTTTAGCAGCTTTAGCGATACCTTTTTCTCTTAACCAATCAATGGCTTTTTCCATATCGCCTTCACATTCAGTTAAAGCTTTTTTGCAATCCATCATACCTGCGCCAGTTTTAGTTCTTAATTCATTAACATCTTTAGCACTAATCATAATATAACTCTCCTTATTCTTTTATTATTTTAATACTGAAATTAATTCATCTTTTTTCATAGTTGAATAACCTTTGATACCAGCTTCTTTAGCCATATTTCTTAATTCAGAAACAGTTTTACTAGCTAATTCATCAGATTCTTCAGTTTCTTCAGCTTTTTCTTCTACTTCTTCTTCAGCTAATTCAGCAGCTTCAGCTTCTTTTGCTTTTCTTTCTGCTTTTTCTTTAGCTTCTTCTTCCATAGCATTTTTAAAACCTTTCTTAGGTTTTTCATCTTCAGTAATATAATCAACTAATTCTAATCCTTTTGCTTCGCAGATAGCGTTATTTAATACTCCTAAGATAACTTTAACACTTCTTACAGCATCATCATTACCAGGAATAACATAATCTACATCATCTGGATCACAGTTAGTATCTACAATACCAAATACTGGAATATTTAACTTTCTAGCTTCTCTAATAGCATTTAATTCTTTCTTTGGATCAACAATAATTAAAGCATTTGGAAGTTTGTCCATATTTCTAATACCACATAATACTTTATTTAATTTGTCGTATTCTTTTCTTAGACCAATAACTTCTTTCTTAGGAAGAACTTCAAATAATCCATTCTTTTCCATTTCTTCAATTTCGTCTAATCTTTTAATTCTCTTTCTGATAGTTCTGAAGTTAGTTAAAGTACCACCTAACCATCTTTCAGTTACATAGAAAGAATCACTTCTTTTAGCTTCTTCAATTGAAGCTTCAACAGCTTGTTTTTTAGTACCTACGAATAAGAAAGAACCTCCATTTTCAGCGATTTTCTTAACTTCTTCATAAGCTACTTCCATACAAGCAACAGTCTTTTCAAGATCGATAATATAAATATCATCTCTTGCAGCAAAGATGTATTCCTTCATTTTAGGATTCCATCTTTTAGTTTGATGTCCAAAATGAACACCTGCTTCTAATAAATAACTCATAGAAACAACAGCCATTTAATTCACTCTCCTTTTGTTATAATTCTTCCAAGCGCCTATCTACCACCAACCAATGGCCACAAGACAGTAGAACCAACACTTGTGTTTATTTAGCCTAAAAAGGCCACAAATAATATACCATAAAAAAAGCCCTAAAATCAAGGACTTTTTATATACTTTATATAATTAAATTACCATCTTCCATTATCGTAATTAATTCCCCTTCATTTGTATATCCATCTATACGCATATCTGATGTTCCAATCATAAAATCTACATGTGTTTTAGATCTATTTACACCATAAGATAATAAATCATCTACTCCTATTTCTTCATCAGTATCAATACATTCAGCAAACCCAATACCTAATGCCATATGTGATGATGCATTTTCATCATATAATGTTTCATTAAATACTATATTCATATTACTTATTATTGAATCATCATTAACTAATGCTATCTCTCCAAGATAACAAGAATAATCATCCGTTTCTATAATACTTTTTAAAGCATCTAATCCTTTTTTTGCATCATAATGTATTACTTTACCATCTTTAAATTGTAACCAAAAATTCTTTATTTCTATACCATTATATATTAAAGGTTTAGATGAATATACTATACCATTACATGTATCATATTTCGGACTAGTAAATACTTCTTCCGTAGGAATATTATTAAATAATCCTATATCTCCTCCTCCACTAATCCATTTACCAGTATCATTTAATTCAATAGTAAAATCTGTACCTAATCCATTCATATAATGTAATTTCTTAAAATGATAACTATTTAATGTATCCATATATCTTTTTAATATTATATTCTTATCTAACCAATTTAAATAAGCATCTGATTTATTATCTACTAAACATATTTTAAATATTTTATCCCATAATTCTTCTTCAGATATATTTAAGGCTTTTTCCGCCCAATATTTATTCGAAGCAGCTGCAATACACCAATATAGTTTATCACTCTCATATAGGTCTCTAAAGTACTTCTGCGTCTCTCTAGAATATAAATTCATCTTCTTTAATAATTCAGCATCTACATCATCCATTAAACCTGGAATATCACTTCTTATAAATAAGAATGCACTATCTAACTTAGCATATTTATTATATATACTTTTATCGAATATCGGCAATTTAATTAAATTAGCATAATCCATTGTCGTTAAGTATTCATGTTTCTTAAATAAATCTATTTCTTCAACATATACTTCATTTAAATTATATTTATTAGCTTCCTCAACTAATATATTCTTAAATTCATCAAGATAATTAGGTAATTCAATAAATAAATACTTTTTATCCATTACTCTAACACCTTTAAGTAATAAATTAGCATAATTTCTTAATAATACTTTATCCATAATATCACCTATTAAATTATATCATAAAAAAAGGAAATATATTAATTTCCTTCATTTTCTAAATCTACTGCTTTCATCGTATATAAATATACTTCATCATTATGTATTATATAAAAATGACATTTATTATGTGTAGATACATTTACATACATAATTGGTAATTGAATAATCTTAAAGGCATCTAATAATTCTTTAAAACTATCTACTTTAATAACATGTTTCTTATTAAATTCAGGTAAAGTTCTACATGTTACTATCTCTCTATCATATGTTCTTAATATACTATCTAATACTACATCATATTTACTACGTTTAGGTGTTAATACCATTAATAATTTACCAATAAAACTTAATAATACTAAATCAGCACATATAAGTACTAAACCTAAACCAAATAATACTTTATTAGATATATCTACAGCTCCATCACCTACTAATATCTTTTTCGAATTAACTGTGCTATGTGAATTATCTATATCTATTTCATTTCTATCTAATGTTAACTCTAAAGCTAAACCATTTTTACCATCTATTATATCTATTATATTATCATCTACTTCATAAGATAATGATAAATATACTATTAAATATGCTTTACTATTAATACCATATTTATTTTTAAATCCTGAAGCTAAATCACTATAATATGAATAATTCAAATTAATATCTTTATTAACTTTATAATATACATTATTTATATTTTCCGGTTCATCATTCTCAAATAATACATATTTATTATCTAAGAATTTCTTATTACCATCTTCCGATACTACAATAAGATTACCAATAATCTTATAATCTACATCTCCACTAAAATCTTCATTAAATTTAATACTATAACTAACATTTAAATCAATAGATTCTGTAAGATCTGCTATATAAGTATAATTCTCTCCTAGAATATTTTCTTCATAATATTCATTATCTTTCAAATTAACTTTATAAGTAATATCTCCTCTTTCTTGATAAGAAGTTTGTTCTCTACCTTCATATCCTATTGATTTTTTAAAACAAAATAATGAAAGTAAAAACAAAAGAATAAAACTTAAAGCAAATAAAGTTACTCTTGAAAAATAGCCAAAATAAAGTAAATTTGCCGTATCTCTATCTTTCACATGCACACCCTCTACTCTATAATAAATTATATCATATTAAAATAGTAAATAATATATTATTTTTTCTTTTTAAATATCTTACGTATCTTACCTCTAAACATATAAATAAATATGGTAAATACTACTATATCGATAAATAATATTATTCCTAAATATAAATGATCATCTATATTATTAATATTATTTATTATATCTATTATTAGTAATAATAAAGGTAATAAATAAAATAAATTATTAACTTTTATTAATCTAAAACATAAACCAAATAGACTAAATACTATACCTATTACTGTTCCTATTAATATATTAACTAATATAAATTGTCCGAATCCAATACTATATATTCCTTTTAATACATCTTTATAATCTAATAATATTATGGCACTAAAATATAACATTAGTATAAATAAGAACTCTAATATTAATAAAGTCTTTATATTATTGCATCTATAAGCCATAATGGTAGCTAATAATATTAATACTCCCATTGGATTAAATAAATCATTACTAATTCCATAATTCGTATTAAATAACTGAATTGATAAATAATATATTACTCCAAATAAAATACCAAATAATAATGATAATAATATAGTTTTAATACTTAATCTAATTTTATAAATCATAAATATTTCCCCTGAACTAATTTTCTACGTATCTACTTAAATAATACTTCATAACTGTACGAACATCATCTGGTTTTTGTAAATATATTTTTGAATAACCAGGTATATTTGCATACCTTACATGATCTAAACGATCTACGAAAGGCATAATAACTTCTTCTTTATAATCTTTATATTTTTTTTGATATTGACCAAAATAATAATCAATATTTTCATAATCTGTTCTATATGGTTCTTTAGAACCACTTTTCTTATATAAACCATTTAAATATAAGAAATATTCTTCGGCTTCATGGCTATCTTCCAATATACTACTCATAAATAATTTAGGAACTTCTGTTTTTCTAATTATTTTAGATGTTTTTAATAAATTATCATATTCATTTCTTTTCTCAGAGTATTTAGCCATTGAATACATATTTTTATATGCTAGAGCATGTGCATATTTATCATATGGATCATCTAACCCAACCCATGGTTTTATGTCTTTAAAATTCATAAAAATACGATTAAAACCAAACCAGTTAATTGAGGCATAAGATGCTTGATCTTTATCTGGACCATATTTATTTTTATTCTTTTCTATTTCTTCTGGCTCAGGAATAATATATGGATTTATATATATAATTCCTTCGATTTCATCTTCATAATTCATTAACCAATATGTTGCATATACTCCACCAAAACCCTCAGACATTAATATATATGGTGGATTAAATCCAGCTTTTTGTAATGCTTTACGATATTGATTAACAATAACATCTACAGTTTGTTCTTTAATTGTATCATCAGAAAATCCATATCCTGGTCTATCTAAAGCAATTACCTCTAATCCAGTTAATAATCCCTTAGTAAGCATTTCTGATGTAACTGAAAATACATCATCATTATAATCACTTATTGTAATAATATTATGTTTACCACTAGTTGGATTACCAAAACGACGATAATTCATTTTAACATCCTCTACTTCAACATAATTAATTAATTTACCCTTTTTTAAAGTACTTTCTTCGTTATTTAAAGCTATCTTATTTCCGACAAAAACTACTCCAAATAAGACTATAACAATTAGTATTCCAATAACAAAACCAATAACTATTCTATATTTATTCATATAACCAGTCCTTATCAATAAACTCCCACTATCTTTATTTTACTATATTTTTATATTATATAAAACAAAAAAAGAGAATAAATTCTCTTTTATAATGATCGACCTAAATTAGCTTCATTTATTATTCTTTGTTTTTCTTTGGCTATTACTTTCTGCATTTCATATATCATTCGATCATAAACATTAGCTTCATTTTGTTTATTAGCTATTTCAACTAGTAAATCGATTTGTTCTTTCTTTTTCTCTTCCGGTAATCCTTCCATATCTTTTATCATTTTTATTTGATTATATATTACTTGACTATTAACTTGACTAACACCATTAAATACTACTTGAGTATTATTCATCTGTCTCATTATACTATCTCTTTCATTATTATAACCATCTTTTATTTGCTCAAACAAATCATCTAAATATTGATAATCAATAACTTCTTCATTCATAATATGATCTAATATATATGTTTCTAATTCATTGATTAAATCATTAATATCCATATTTTCCGTAGAACCAAATAAAGTATTATATAAACTACCAAGATATGCATTAACTATAAACTTTTTATTTTTATCTTCTTTTTGTGCTATAAATGATAAAAACTCTATTAATGATTTAAAATCAATTTTACTAGCTTGTGGTGTTTTATAATAATTTAAATTTCTTTTTTGTAATGTAGCATTTTCAATACCTAAAGTAGCAACTGAACTATCAAAATAATTTTCATTTTTTTCGAGAATAAAATCTCCTGAATGCTCCTTAGCAAAAGCACTAGCTTCTATTTTAATATCTCTTTTTCTTTGTTTTTCAAAGTATTTATCACGTTCTTCTTCAGTTTTAAAATATAATAAACCCGTTGCTTGAACCGTTGGTATATAATCTTTCCATTGATTAACTAAATCTACATTAATTTTATCTAGATTATCTAATGCTTCATTATTACCATTAATATATTGTTTAGCATTAAATATAATTCTTGATATTATTGTATTATCGATATTCATATTACCATAACTAACACTAATTATTCTTTTTATATTTTCCTCGATTACTTTATCTCTTGTACCCGGTTTTAAAAATCCAATCCTAGATCGTAAATCATTTAATAAATCTTCGTAATTGATAAATCTACTTCTTTTATCAACATCATCTATAGTTCCACCAGCATACATAACTCCACTATTGTCAAATAAATATTCTCCATCATTAAAATAATATACATAATCTTTAAAATTACTAATCATCATTTCATCAGTTATAACATCATCAACAATACTAGATAAACCTTTACTAGACTTTACTATTTTATTTCCTACGATTGCTTCCGTAAAATTTTCATTAAAACGACATCCGAAAGATCTTTTTAAATTATAATCATAATATGAAACTCCAAAAGGATAATCTTTTGGTCCATTTTTAACTAAATCCACTTTTTTATAATCAACACTATTATTACGTGTATTATTAATAATTATAAAGAAATTGTTATCTTTTTTCTCAATATAAGCTTTAATAACACTATCATTATATACTTCAAATATATTAGATTCACTTGCCGTATTAATATTGTTAACATTAATCTTACCTAATTTACTATATAATCCTTCATATTTACTAATTAATTCATTAATAAGTTCATTATTAATATTCCCTTTAAGTTTTTTATGTAAGAAATAATATAAATTCTTTTCTACTTCTAACTGATCACTTTGAAATTTATCTGTACCTACAAAAGAATAAAAATCCATCATAAAAGTACTAAAATCAAAAGAACCATTACTTTCATAATTATAATTATCTAGTTTATTCTTTAACGCATAAAAACTAGTATCTTTAACTTTAGAATTAAGTGTTGCAGCTATTTCACTACTAAAATCTGGTCTTCCATAACTTAAACTTATTACGGCTTTATTAGCTAACTCATTTATTTCTTCCTGAGACCAAAAATCTTTTAAATAAGAGTTGTTTAAAGCAACTGAAACCAAATATCTTGTTTTTTCTAATAACTCTTTATATGGTGTCTTTTCCATCGAAGAACCCGTTAATAATATTAATCTATCGAATATAGTACTAGTTAAAGTATTGTAATCAATATTTCCATCTTTAAAATACTTTAAGTCTGCCATCTCATCAATAATACTATTAATTATTAAATTATTGGAATATCTGTTCTTTTTACTATCACAATCAGTTAATCTTGTTATCAGTTCTTCTTGTCCTATATTTTTTGGGCGTCTATCACTATTTAATAAATTATGATAAGTATCTAATATTTTAAAGAAATCATCTAAATTATCCGTTTCAGATGAACAAACCAATTTAGATAATTTACTCTTAAATTCTGGTGTCATTCCAATAATATAAAATTTTATTAATTCATCACCTAATATTGAATACAACAACTTGGTAAAATTAACATTTTTGACATAGGCATTAATTTGTGGTGATATATTATTATCATGAAGCATATTAAGTGTTATCATTTCAGTTAAACCTTCATCTATAAAGGTTGATGGTAAAGTTTTTCCATTTTCAGAAATAAAATGATTTAATTCATGATGTAATACATGTTCTAAACGAGCATCAGGATCTGCAACTCTAACCTCATTACTACTAGGTTTATAATAACCTGCAGTATTAGGATTTTTTTCTCTATATTCCTCTTCAATTAAACCAAAAGTTAAAGACTGTACTCTTTCTGGTAATTTAAGTGTTCCTAACCATCTTAAATAAGACATCTTATTCATATAAGCAAACTTTTGTCTAAATATATCTTCAATAACTTGTTTTAATTTATCATCAGATATATTTAACTTATCTAAAATAGTATTAAGCATTTAAATCACCTCCGAACATATTATCCTACTATAATTTTATCATAGTTATAATAATAAACCTAAAAAAAACATAAGAATTAGTCTTATGTTTTACAATTCAATTATTTCGGTTAACTCCACACCTAAAGCTTCATATATTTTAATTAAACTTTATCAATAAACTCCCACTATATTAATATCTTATTAAATAATAATGTAAATAAAAAGAGAGTTTATACTCTCTTTTATTATTCAACTGTTACTGATTTAGCCAGATTTCTTGGTTTATCTACATCTAAACCTTTAGATACTGTTATATAATAACTAATTAATTGTAATGGTATTACTGTTAAAGAAGGATAAAAATAATTTATAGTATTAGGTATTATTAAAGAATGATTACTTACTTTATTAATATTTAAATCTTCTGGAGCAATAATTAACATATATCCTCCTCTTGATTTAACTTCTACAAAATTACTTATTGATTTTTCATATATATTATTTTGGGTAACTATACCTACTACTAAAGTATTATCTTCAATTAAACTTATTGTACCATGTTTTAATTCCCCTGCAGCATATGCTTCACTGTGAATATAACTTACTTCTTTAAGCTTTAAACTACCTTCTAAAGATATTGCATAATCTAATCCTCTACCTATATAAAATGCATCTTTTATATGACTAAATTTACTAGCTATTCTTTGTATATCTTTAGTTAAATTATCTAAAATATATTGTACTTTATCTGGTAATAATACCATTTCTTTTAATAAATTATTATATACTTTCTTATTAATCTTTCTCTTAGCACTAGCTATTTCTATAGCAAGTAGATAACTAACTATTAATTGTGTACTAAATGCTTTAGTTGTAGCGACTGATATTTCAGGCCCTGCTAAAGTATATAATACATAATCAGCTTCTCTAGCTATTGAAGAACCAACTACATTAATTATACCTAAAGTATCTATACCTTGATTCTTAGCCTCTCTTAAAGCTGCTAAAGAGTCTGCTGTTTCTCCAGATTGACTAATAATAATTACTAAACCATTTTTATTTAATATAGGTTTACGATATCTAAATTCTGATGCCATTTCTACTCTAACTGGTATTCTAGTTAAATCTTCTAATACATATTGCGCACATACACCAACATGATATGCTGATCCACAAGCAACAATATATATTTGTTTATATGATTTTAATTTATCTCTAGTTAAACCACATTTACTAAAATCTATTTTATTATCTAATACATAAGAATTAATAGTTCTTTTTATGACTTCTGGTTGCTCATTTATCTCTTTAATCATGAAATGCTCATAGCCTTCTTTTTCGGCTGCTGAAACGTCCCATTTTATCCTCTTAAGTTCTTTTTGAATAACATCTCCATTTAAATCATAAAATATAACTTTATCTTTCTTAAGACATGCTGCTTCCATGTTACCAATATAATATACATTCTTTGTATATTTTAATATAGCTGGCACATCAGATGCTACATATACTCCATCTTTATTTTGACCTATAATCATTGGTGAATCTTTTCTTGCCACCCATATCTCACCAGGATATTCTTTAAACATAACCGCAATAGCATAAGATCCTCTAACTCTAACCATTGTTCTATTAATAGCATCTATAGGCCCTAATTTATATTTCTTATAGTAATAATCTATTATATTAGTTAATACTTCTGTATCCGTTTCACTATAAAATTTATATTTATGGTTTTCTAACTTAAGAATTAATTCTTGATAATTTTCAATAATACCATTATGTACTAACGTAACATTACCATCATTAGATATATGTGGATGAGCATTATTCTCACTAGGTTCACCATGTGTTGCCCATCTTGTATGTCCAATACCACAAGTACCATTTAAATCTTTATCTTTTAATTTTTCACTTAAATTAACTAGTTTACCTTTTGCTTTATATATTTCTATATCTTTATCGAAAATAGCTATTCCAGCTGAATCATAACCCCTATATTCTAGTTTGGATAATCCATCCATAAGAATATCAACGGCTTTATTTTTGCCATTGTATCCAACTATTCCGCACATATTTTCCTCCATGCAAAAAAATGTATATGATATATCCTCTGTTACAATTTTGATTTTGCTTTTTAAATATATCTAACGATTATACTAAACCGTGGTAAAATCCGCCGAGTCTTTCGATAAATACCATCCTCGTCAACTATTAGTAGTCCAGGCGCTAATAATAAGTTATTCCTTTCTAGTACTCATTATTTTACAACCTAATTATATCGTTTATTGATAAATAATTCAAATAACTATGTAAACTAAAAAAACATAAGATTTAATCTTATGTTTTATAATTCTATTAATTCGTAAGATCTAGTACCTAAACCTAATTCTTCTGCATGTTTAGTAATATTTCTACCTAATCTACTATCAATTCTTTCTTGAAGTAATGGAGCTCCTGGATCATTACTACTAAATACCATATCTAAGAATGCTTGATCATTAGCAACTGGATCTAATGAACCAATTATACCTAAATCACCCATTACTGGATCTCCTTGATGACTATCACAATCACAATCAACTGATAAAGCATTCATTACTGTAATATATACAATTGGTTTATTATTTTCTTTACAATAATTAGCAACAGCAGTAGCTGCTTCAGCCATAGATTCAATAAAATCTATTTGTTCATGCTTATCAGACCAAGTTAAATCAGGATCTTCTGTATGACCACAACTATGAATATATGCTTTGCCATTACGTGAAGCAATACCTATTGATTGGTTCTTTAAATTAGCTCCAAATCCTCCCATCATATGTCCTTTACCATGAGCAAGATTTAAAATACTATCATATTTTTTAAAACCTACACCAATTAAATCATATTCAAGATGCTTAGAACCTTCTGGAACTGGTATTTTAAATTCTCCATCAGTATCCATTAAATCAACCCCTTTACCCATTTCTGTAAAGCCATGTTCTTTAGCAACTTCCATATGGGCAACACTGTCAGTTCTTTCGCCTGGATAAGCTGTATTACATTCAATAATTGTTCCATTTAATTTTTCTACTAATGGTCCAATTAATTCTTTCTTTAAATAACCTTTAGCACCTTTTTCTCCTGTTGATACTTTAATACCAACATTTCCTGTTAATTCTACACCTAAAGCTTCATATACTTTAATTAAACTTTCTGGTGTAATTTCTTTAGTAAAATATACTTTTGTTTTTTCCATTATTCTTCCTCTTTTCCACATTCTTCATCGCAAGCAGTAGAGAATATCTTTAAAAATTCTGCTTTCTCTTGATTAAGTAATTCTTCCGTTAATTCTCCCCTTGGATCCTCTAAACCTTCTGGTATACCATCAATCATTCCTTGAACTTCTCCTTTTTCGATATAGAAGAAGTTAGGAGCAAATATTCTCTTTTCGCCAACTTTAACTTTTTTACCTTTATCAGTAGTTAAAGTATAATCTTCTAATACTTTATCAAATGCTACTAATAACTTTTTATAACTTTCTGTACCTTCACTTACAAGTTTTGGTTTATTCTTACTATCTAATTCATATTTGTCTCTTAATATTTCATTTTGTGTATCATCCCAAATATCAATATAATATACTTTATCAATATAATTATCTTTAGCTACCTCAATTGACTTTTCAATAACACTACGACACCATGGACATAATTTATCACCAACATATAAGAAGAATGTTTCTTTATTATTTAACATTTCTACTATTCTTTCTGGTGTTGTTTTAACATAAGGATTATCTTCAGGTATTGATACAGTTCTATGTTCTTTACCACTTTTATTAAATTTACCATTCATTTCTTCATATTCAAATTTAAATTTGATAGCATCTTTATTCACTTCTGGTTGTTTTTTTTCTTCTTTCTTTCCACAACCAACTAAACCAACCACTAATAATAAAACTATTAATAATAATACTTTCTTTTTCATAAAACCCTCCTAAATAAATTTATAATAATCTTCTTTTCTTGGTTTTGCCTCTGGTAAATCCATATTTGGATATCCTAAAGCAAATGAAGCAACTCCTTCTAATTCTTCTTCAATACCCCATTTTTTTAATAATTCTTTTCCTTCATCTAGTTCAAATACTTCCTTAGTTCTATGAATCCAACAAGTACCTAAACCCAAATCATATGCTGCATTTAACATATTTATTGTTGCTGCACTAGCATCAATAATTTTCGTAAAATCACTCATTGCTTTATTTGTAGCAAAAACAAGTACAATTGTTGGTGCTCCATAATAAGGATCAAAATTCTCACGTCCCCATACTTGAGCATTTAACTTAGCCACTAAATCTCTTTCTTCTTTATCTTGAACAACTATAAAATAAGGTGATTGTGTTCCCATAGCTGTCGGAGCATACATCCCTGCTTCTAGTATCTTTTTTATATCTTCCTTATTTACCTGTTCTTCTTTATATCTTCTTATAGATCTTCTTTTTCTCAAAACTTCTAATGTTTCCATCTTACCTCCACTATTTTCTCTTAGCTTCTATTATATCATATATATAACATTTACCATTTACTAATTTACTATCTTTATAATCACAATATTTCCCTTTAACTAGTGAAGTTGCTGTACTTTTATCTAAACATCTACCATGGTAATTAAACGAATTACTTGGACATTCTACTATTTCTTCTGCTCTATATATGCCTTCAAGTACACAAGTAGTTCCTTCTAATTTAAATTCTTCTCTTTCGCATATATAACCAGTTATTTCTGGTTCTTTATAGGTAAATGTATCTGGGCATAAATCTGGTACATTATTATGTTTAACTTCATACCAAGTACCATCTGGACAAACAAATTCTTGTTTATTATCAGGACTATAACATCCATTTCCTCTTTTTATATCAGGAGATGGACAGCCACCACCTAATAACGGTGCTGGTCCAACATAACATTCTCCATTTATAGAAATATGATTAGATTGCGTCCAACATCTTGATGTAGGTGCTTTAGCTTTTTCTTTACTTACACAGAAATATTTATCTCTATCTTTTTTAGCAGCTGGAAATATTTCACCTTTCATTACAGCTTTTGATCCATCTGCACACGCATATTGTGGCGTAGCAGGTTCAGTTTGTCTTGAAACGCAATCTGTTCCTACTAATTTTTCTTGATCGCTATTACATTTATATTTACCAGTAAATACTCCACTAACTTCCTCATAGCATTTACCTTTATAATCTACAAAATGACTTGGACATACATCTCCATCTTTAGCTTCTTTTTCATCTATTTTCTTTAAACAAAAGTCTCCTTCAAGAGTATATGCTGGATCTTCACAATATATACCACGATGTACCATTTCATCAGCTACATTAACTTCTTTTTCAATTAATTCTTCTGTAGTAAATTTATCATTTTCTTTAGTTAAATCTTTACTATATTTTACTTTTAAATAACAAACATTATGTTCTTTAGCATAATCTTTATCTTCTTCTGTAATATCGTTTATATCTAAATAATCAATATCATATCCTTCAATCATAGTTCCATGAATATTATTAATTAATTGATCCTTATTTTCTTTAGATTCTATATTTAATAATATTCTATTTCGATCATCTTTTTTAAAGAAATCAATATTATCAGTATATATTTTTTTAAGTACTTCTTCTAAAATATCATTTTTATATTTATCATATTTATTATCAGTACTATTAAAAATACTAATCTCTCTTACGATTCTTTCTTCATCTATTTTTAATTCAATACATTCATTTGTTTCTAATGAAATTGTTGCTTTAATATTATTAGTTTGTTCTACTAAATCAGTCTTCTTAGTACATATTGCTATAATAACTATAACAATAATAAGTAATACAACACCAATTACAATTCCTATAATCGTCTTTTTATTCATTAGATACCTTCTTTCCAAATATTTTAACTATTAATTTATATAAACTTATAACTAAACCACTTAAAGGTATATAAGTAAATAACATAATAATTGTATATATAAAACCTAATTTATGATCGATTAAATATAAAGCTAAATCATGATATAAAGGAACTCCTGTACCATCTCTTAATTGCATATAATCAGCATCAAATACATAATTCAAAGGTATTGCAGCTACCGATAATATAACTATAGGTATCCAACTATATATTGCATCTTTCCATTCTAATTTCTTATATTTACTAGCAAGTAATACAATACCTGTTAACATCATTGAATAATGAAAGAATAATGAATAAAAAGCTCCAAAAGTCCAGAATGGATAAAAGTTTAATCCATTACAATACACAACACCTATAGCCCCACTTACAAGCCCTATAGTGCTTAAAAATGATACACATATATCTTTTATCTTACCTTTAGTAAAACCTGCTAATAAAGTACAATAAATGAATAAAGAACAAGTATAACATGGCATTATACCACCGACATTAAATCCTCTACCTGTAGTAATATCAAAATATGATTCAAATGATACTTTAGATATTTCTGCTATTAATACTGCTATTCCAATTATTTTTAAAAATCTATCAATATTATGTTTCTTTTTCTTTGGTAATAATATACTTAAAATAATACAAGATAAATAAGCTAATATAATATATATAATATGTTCAGTAGAAAATAAATCACTACTAAAATTAGCTATATTATATTTATAATCAAAGAAATGATAATCCATATACTTCACCATCTTAATTATAATATAAAAAAACTAAGAATTCTATTCTTAGTTTTTAGATAAATATTTTGATAAATATAAAAATGGTGTATCACATACCGCAATTACTATTTCTATAATAGTCGTAGTAGTTGCTATAGATATAATAACTGGAATACTAAATATACCTATAAATGCTAATGTATTAAAGAAATAATTTTCTATACAATTACAAGTAATTGTTGCTACATTATTACGTAACCATAATTGCTTAGGTAATTTTTCTTTTAATTTGTTATAGATATGTATATCTAACATATTAGCTATAAAAAACATACCCATACTAGCAATAGTAGTTCTTAAATTAATTGAAAATAATGTAACCATAGCATCTTGTACAACATCTTCACTACTTGGTATAAATAATAAAGTTAATTGAGTAATAATTATAAAAGTTATACTAGAAAAAATACTTAAATATACAGCTTTTCTTGCTACTTTAGCTGAATATTTTTCTGATAATATATCTGTTGCTAAAAATGTTGATGCAAATATAACATTACCTAAACTAGTTGTAAAACTAAACACATCAATCATTTTACAAACTGTTAGATTAGCTAAAATGGTAGCTATACTAACCCAGACTATTAAACCTTCTTTCTTAAAAAACTTTTCAATTAATACTACTAGAGTAAATGTAACTAAAATATTTACAAACCCAAATAATATATTCATAATATCTCTCCTTCCCTTTTTTATACTAGGATGTGTAGGATAACTAGTACTCGTTTAATTATACTTATTTTACATTTACAAGTAAAGAAAAAATTTAATATTGATTTTTATTATAATTTGTTATATTCTTTTTTTAAGGTGTGAACATATGAATAAAAGAAGAATCAAAAACTCTAAAATTTGTATTACAAATGTAGGGGTATATTTTTCTTTAAATTCTTATATTTTTGTTTTTTAGAAGTTAATTCATTTAATTGAATTAACTTCTTTTTTTTGAATCACACTTTGGAAGGAGAGAATTTATGAAAAACAAAAAATTGGCATATGATGTAAATGAAATGCCGCCTGCTGGTAAAAGTATAATACTAGCATTACAACATGTGTTTGCTATGTTTGGTGCAACAGTCCTAGTACCAATCTTAGTAAATCAAGGAATTGCAGAAGCCGGTCTTGAAGGAGAAGCATTATCTATTGCTGTTGCATTAGTAACTGCTGGTATAGGTACATTAATATATATTGCTTGTACTAGAGCTAAATCACCAGTATTTTTAGGTAGTTCATTTGCCTTTATTGCTCCAGTTATTGCTGCTTATATTGCCGGAGGTTTAGGTGGTGCCTTAACTGGTATCATGATTATTGGTATTATCTACTTTATCGTATCAATGATTATAAGATTCTGTGGTAATGCTTGGATTGATAAAATATTACCACCTATTGTAATAGGTCCAATGATTATGATTATTGGATTAGGACTAGCTGGATCTGCTGTTAGTAGTATCTTTGATACATCTATCGCAGCCGAAGGAATTCAATGGAAAGGACCTCTTGTAGCTCTTATAACATTTATGACTACAGCATTAGTAATGACTAGATCAAAAGGTTTCTTTAAAATAATACCCTTCCTAGTAGGTATTGTTGTTGGATATCTTTCTTCTTGTGCATTAGGTTTAGTTGATTTTACTGCTGTAAAAGATGCTGCTTGGTTTGCTATACCTAATTTCCATATTCCATTTAAAGATTATCAACCAGATTGGTTAATTGCTTTAACAATGGCTCCAATTGCTTTAGTTACTATGGCTGAACATATTGGTGATCATAAAGCATTAAGTACAATATTAGATAGAGATTTATTAAAAAATCCAGGACTTCAAAACACTTTAATGGGTGACGGTCTTGCAACATTTGTTGCAGGTTTACTTGGTGGACCTGCCAATACTACTTATGGTGAAAACACTGCTGTCGTAGGTATGACAAGAAATGCATCAGTTGGTGTTATCGGAATTGGTGCTGTATTTGCTATCATCTTAGGTTTCTTAGGTAAATTTACTGCATTAGTACAAACTATACCTAATCCTGTACTTGGTGGTGTATGTTTATTATTATATGGATTTATTGCTGTAAATGGTCTTAAAGTATTAATTCAAAATACTATTGATTTCAATATTAATAAGAATGTAATAATAGCATCTGCTATGTTAGTATTAGGTTTAGGTGGAGCTGCCTTCTCTATTGCTACAGGTAATGGTATGTCAGTTTCTATTTCTGGTATGTCTTTGGCAGCTATCGCTGGTATACTTCTAAACTTACTTATTCCTGATGAAAAAGATGAGGAAGAAGAATTAGTTAGTGCTGTATTAACTAATTCTACATTAAAAGAAGCTCTAAAAGATTCCCTAAAAGAAGAATTAACTGTAGAACTTAAAGAAGAATTATTAGAACAAATTAAAAAAGAATTAAAAAATAAAAAATAAAAGGAAGTATAACTTATGGAAAACGTATTTGAATTAAATCATCCCCTTATAACACACAAATTAGCCATTCTAAGAGATAAACATACTGGAACTAAAGAATTCCGCGAACTTATTGGTGAAATCTCTCAAGTGCTTATTTATGAAGCTTTAAAAGATGCTGAATTAGATGAAGTAGAAATTGAAACTCCAATTCAATCTATGAAAACTGGTAAACTAAACGAAGATAAATATGCTTTCGTACCTATTTTACGAGCAGGTATGGGAATGTTAGATGGTGTTATATCAGTTATTCCTAATGCCAAAGTTGCTCATATTGGTATGTATCGTAATGAAGAAACATTCGAACCAGTAAATTATTTCTTTAAAGTACCTAAAGATATCGAAAAACGTGAAGTAATAATTATTGATCCAATGTTAGCTACTGGTGGTTCAGCATGTGATGCAATTGAATTACTTAAATCTAAAGGTGTTACTAAAATAAAAGTATTATGTATTATATCTGCACCTGAAGGATTAGAAAAAGTATATAAAGAACATCCAGATGTAAAAGTTTATACAGCCCATATTGATGAATATTTAAATCCAAACAGATATATTGTCCCAGGTCTTGGTGATGCTGGAGATAGGATCTACGGAACAAAATAAAAAGAGCTATTTAGCTCTTTTTTTATTTGCTCCAAAACCTAATTCTTTTAGTATTTCTTTTTCTTTTTTACAAAAACAATCATTATCTAATTCACTTAAAGAAGTTGCTTTAGCCATTTCAGCTTTCTTATGAATAATTCTACCAAAATCTATCTCATTAAATATATCTATTAGTTTTTCATTAATTGTTAAATCTTTTTTTAAATCATTATCTAATATATATCCTTTTCTTAATTGAAAAGAAACACCATTAACTGAAACATATTCTTGAAATTTTGGACTTAATGGTTCATCATTAAAAGTAAACATACTACTACCATTATAATCCCATAATACGCTTCCTAATGTTTCAGTATATAAAAATGAATCTACTTTATCAAAACCAATATACATTAAAGAAGATACAAATGTTTCTGTATTAATATTTTCCATATAATCACCCACTTAATATTTCATAAAATGTTTTACATACCATCTAGCAATTTTAAATAAAGGATTTTCTAGTTTCTTTCTAGCTTTTTGTAATTCTTCCCTAACCTTTATTCCTTGAGGACAATGCATTTCACATTTACCACATTTAACACAATTAGATGGACCTGTTGCATCTTTTCTCATCGTAGTACACATTAAATATTCTTTCATACCCGTAAATAAGTTATTTGTATAACATTTATTATAAGCAGAGAATATACCAGGTATATCTACTCCTTTAGGACATGGCATACAATATCTACATCCCGTACATGGTACTTTCATCTTTTCATTTATTGCTTTTACTACTTCTTCAAGTAACTTTCTATCGTCTTCAGTGAAGGATCCTATTTCTGCTCTATCAGCATAATCTGTATTTTGTTCAACCATTTCAATAGAATTCATACCTGATAATACTGTCATAATACCTTCTTGATCCCATAACCAACTAAATGACCATTCAGCTGGACTTTTCTTTACTTTATAATCATTAAATAATTTATAAGCTTTCTTAGGTAAACTATTAACTAATCTACCTCCACGTAAAGGTTCCATAATATTTACTGGTATACCTTTTTCATGAGCATGTAGTAAACCTGTTTTACCAGCTTGACTATTTTCATCTAAATAATTATATTGAATCAAACATATATCCCAATCATAACTATCTATAATCTTACAAAACATGTCACTATTACCATGATATGAAAAACCTATTTGTCTAATAGCTCCCGATTCTTTCTTTTCTTTAATCCAATCTTTAATACCTAAATCTACTAATCTATTCCAAGAAGCTATATCTGTTAACATATGCATTAAATAATAATCTACATGATCAGTTCTTAATCTTGTTAATTCTTCTTGAAAATATTTTTCTATATCTTCATATTTTTTTACCATATAATGTGGTAATTTAGTAGCTATATATACTTTATCTCTTAAATTGTTTTCTTCAAGAAATCTACCTAATAATTCTTCACTACCTGGATATAAATATGCTGTATCATAATAATTAATTCCTTTATTATAAGCACACATTAATTCTTTACTAGTCTTTTCATAATCAGGTTTAAATCCCTTATTAGAAAATCTCATACATCCATATCCTAAAGCTGATACTTTATTACCATATTTATCTTCTCTATACTTCATATTTACCTCCAAGTTTTTTATTTAAAAATATTATTAACAAACTAAATAAATAAGTTACTACATAAATAACTGGAATAACTATATATATATTATTTAAATTTCCTTGTAAGAATCCATACCAATCATATTGGAATGTTAATCCACCATTATCTAAATGCATTAATATATTACCTACATAATAGAAAGAATATATAACCATAGGTATTATTCCTAATAACGCATATCTATATTTATTATCGTGGTGTTCAAAACCTATATAAGAGATAAAACATAAAATAGGTATAATTCCATGCAAGAATAAGTTATTGTTGTTATACATGGCTAAAAAACCGTACATAGGAGCTAAGAAACATAATGTAACCATAAATGTTAATGCAACAGCAGATACTCCTACCTGTTTAAATATATATACTCCATTAGGTATCTTATCTATTTTCTTCTTTAAATATAATATTTGATATATAGCTAATACGAGTGATGTAATACCTACTAATATATTTGAATCTATCGTAAAGAACTTAAACATCGTAAATCCCATAGATTCCAATAGTTTATCTCCACCCATAAATCTTATACCAAAAAACATAAATAAACATATTACGGTAACTAATAAAAATATTAATATATTTAGTATTAATGATATCTTCATTCTTTTCATATTCATCACCTATTTTCAGTATAACATAAAAAAGAACTATTATTAGTTCTTTTTATTTTAAATAAAAGATAATATATATATTTTTAATATTAATATACCAAAACATAATAGAGATATTATAAATAATGGCCATAATATAAACTTACATTTAATGAATCTAAATTTCTTATTAATATAATTTAATCCTACTAATACTAATAAAGTAACTAAAGAAATAATAAATCCTATTTTTAACCATTTCTGACTGAATTCTATTTCAATAACATTACTACCCTTTTTTAAATCTATTGAAATCATATTATATAAATTACATTTATATTCTACTTCTTTACCATTTACTTTTATTATATATTTATCAGAATAATTAATAGGTATCAATATTGAAGTATCCTCTTCAATATTTACTTTGTATTCTCTTTTAGATCCTTTAGTATTAATTTCTACATTATCTAATTTATGATTATCGATAAATCTAATAAATTCTTCTTTATTAAAACTATATAATTTAATATTTTCTAATGTACTATTTTTAGCTTTAAAGACAAAATCTCCTTCTTCTTTTACATCTAAAACAATATTTACATATTCATGATTAACAATATTTATATCTTTTAATTCAATCTTATCATCATTTGAATATCCAAATTCATCGATAAAATTATATTCTAAATATAAATAATATTCATTATTCTCTTTTAAATGAATACTTAATATATCATTATCTAACATATAATCTATATTTTCACTCTTATAAATATCATCATTACTAAATAATGCTCTATAAGTATGATTAGTATTTTCCATTAAATTAATATTCTTTTCATTATACTCTTTACCATTATATGGAATTAAATAATTCAAATTATATTTAGCGGAATATAACTTAACTTTCTTATCTTTATTAATATCTTTTTCTTCGACTAAAGTATAATAATCTTTATTTAATTTTTTATCTGTTAATATATATTTATTTTGTAAAAGAGTATCAAAGAATATATTACTTTTCTTAGATTCAATTACCGTATCATGCGTATAATATCCCATATATTTTGCTTGATCTAATTCTTCTTGTCTTATAAAATGTAATCTATTTTCTATTGATGGAATATTTAATATATATGGATAATTAATATTATTATAATCTACTTCCATCTTATAATTATATCCATCATTTATTAAATTAAACTTAGATTTAATATCTTGCATATAAACTGATGTAGCTTCTTTATCAAACTCAAAATATAAATTTCCAAATATTAATGTTATTACTCCTAATAAAGCAAATGATAAGTAATATGCATTTTTTTTATTATTTCTTAATACAAATATATATGTAATAACTAATAATTCTGTTAAAACTAATAAAAATATATAATCTGGTACATATTTAACTGATAATGCAAATGTTTCTCTCACTAATACATCATTTTTTATTAAGAAGAATATTACTAATGCCGCAATCATTCCTATACCAGGTATTACTAATCTTATCCATGATTTATTCTCATTATCTTTATAATTATTATTTATATAATATACACTTGTTAATATTAAAAAGAATATAACTTCAAAGGAATATCTAAATGGGAATCCAGAATGTGATCCTGTATGCCATAACGCATTTATTGGCTCAAATACTACTCCTAGTAAAAGGAATACTAACATACATAATATAAAATAATTAACTTTCTTATCTTTCTTAATAAATAATTGTTTTATTGTTAAAACAAAAGGTATTATTAAAGGTAATAAATAAATAGATTTATCCATAAAATAACTAAATATACTAGCATCACTTGTATTATTAGCCATTCTTGCACTATCTCTTATTCCCATAAAACCTGGTAAGAATATTACACATGATAATAATAATGATAATAATGTACATATTAATACTTTACTAGCTTTCTCTTTCTTATCTTTAACATCCATAAATATTAAATAGAATGCTGAACTACCTATAATAAATAATAAATTTAAATATGCCATATAATAACTAGACATTAATATAAAAGTTAAAACAATAACATATAATTTCCAATTACCTTTATCTAATAATTCTTTTAATGAATATACTAGTATTGGAAATAATGCAAAAGCATCTAAATATAATAAATTCGAAGACATTAAGAATGTATAAGAACTAAAAGTATACATTAAACTAAATAATATTTTAAATTTCCCTTCCGTCTTAGGAAATATCTTCCCTATTCCTATATACGCCATAACCGAAGTAAATATTAATTTTAATATAAATACAAAAGATATAGTATAAGGTATTGTATCTCTAGGAAATATTGCTATTAACCAACATAAAGGTGAAATAAAACCATTTCCAATTAATGAAGCTAAGGTATTTAAACCCGTACCTAAATTCCAATCAAATAATGGTGATGATTGAAAGTGTAATACATCCCATAATTTATAATAAACAGGAATATAACCCGAATCAAAATCAATAATACTAAAAATATTATTACCAAAAGGAAATATATTATATAAACCCATTAATATACTTAAACCGAATATTGTTCCTAATATAACTAATAATAAATTCTTATCAATTTTTTTCATATTATCACCATATATCAATTATAACATAAAAAAAGAAGATATATTATCTTCTTATTAATTGTTTATGATTACTTAATCTACGTTGATATAAATCTCTAGCTACAGCTTCTAAACCTTCTGGATCAATCATATCTTTATTAAATTCTCCAACTAATTTATTACGAATCTCCATAGCTTTTCTTGCTTCATTTATATCATAATCATAATAATTTCTATAATCTTCAATATATCTTCCACGTCTTACTAATAATCTCTTAGTTTCTTCAAGTATTTCTTTAGTAAATGGATGTACATCAGTATTTTCTTCAATTATTCTATCTAATTTCTTTTGTTCTTCATCCATATCAAAAGAATAAATTAATTCTTTATCTGGAGCCTCAACACCAGAAACAGATACTAAAGATTTACCATCACTTGATAATAATCTTCTTCCAGCTACAATACCATCTTGATTAAATTCATATATTTGATTATTTTCCTTTAAACATACTCTATCTAATCCTAATGAGAAAGTTGCTTCACATTCATTATTATCATTAATATATGATAATCTTAATCCATGCATTAAATCATGTCTTTGGACATTCTCAAATGATTCATAACCCCTATCTAAACTAATATTATTATAAATATTAATTAATTCTCCATTAGGTAATAAATAATCTGCTGATATTTCATGTTTAACATAAATAACATCTCTACCATAATGATCTTTAGTAGGTTCTTCAGTATACTTAATTGCTACTTTAACACAATTACCTACTGAATCAGTAATAAATACACTATTACCTCTCTTTTCATAATTATATGTTCTACCATTAACCATTATATTACTACCATGTAAGAATTCCATATCTGTAGATAAACCTAATTGATTAACAATATAACATATTTCTTTTAGTCCTAATTTTGTAAATAGTTCCATAAAACCCTCCTGCTTTCAAGGATATTATTATAAGTTATATTTATAAATTATACAATAATTAAATACACTTTTTATTAACTCTTTCTGGATTATCAAAATCAATACTTAATATTGATACATAACCATTATTCATATAATAATAATCTTTATTTATAATTCTATTTTTCTTTTTCTCTTTATCATCATATTGATAATAACAACCATCTTTACTACTAGGTTCATAAGAATAATAATAACTAGTACTTTTTTCATAATCACCAGTTTTTACTTCTGCACCAGATCTATTAATTAAATAATTATCAAAGTTATGAATACAAGCAACCCCATTAATAAATGGACCAACTCTATAATATTTAGGTTCAATAATAACATTTCCTTCTTTATCTTTATAACCAATTTGATAACCATCTTTATCTACAAATGGATAACAACCATCACTATACATAAATTGACTCTTTATCTCATTATTAGTTTTAATAGTAAAATTATCTAATACTTTCATATTATTAAAATCATAATAATATACATAATAATTATTATCACTTTTATCTCTAAAATAGAAAGTAAATATACCATCATTAAATGCATGTTCATTTATATATAAACAATCCCATTTATAACTATAATATTCTTTGATTAATTTTGAAGCTGAACTTTCTAATAATAAATTGAATTTATCATCATATAAATATACTGTTCCATAATTTTCACTAAATAATATTATTTTCTTTCCTACATAATCAACGAACATATGTAATCCCGAATAATCTTTATCTTTAAATCTAAATACTTTATTAAATTCTAAATCATATACTTCTTTATCTTTATCTTGACCAGTTATATAAAAATCAAATACTCTATCGATAATATCTAAATCTTTCGGAGCTTTTAATCTCTTTCCTTCTCGATCATAATATTCAATAAATCTTTCCATTCCACCTGATTTATATTTTTTATAATCGAATTTAATAATATCTCCTAAATTGATTAATATAGCATCCGTTGAATAAAAATATGTTCCTAATTTCTTACCTGTACTATTTACTGATAATTCATATCGATCAACAATAATTGGACTAGTAATTAGTTCTACTTTTAATGGTTCATCCGCTTCAACATTTTCTAATCTATAAGAACTTTTAACATTAAACTCACAACTATCAAAGAAATTTTGATAATTAACATCTAATACTTTTAAATAACCATATTCTCTTAAATGTTGTACTATTTCATAACTATCATCAGCATCTTTTATTCTTTCTAAAAATAATCTTTCTATATTAGCTTTTGTATTCTCACTTAATTTATCATATAGTTCTATAGATACATTAAATTTATTTAACATATACTTTTCTTTTTCAATAAAAGCATATGCTAATTGATAAAATTCTTCTTTAAAATGACCAGTTCTATTAACATATTGTTCGATATCTAATAATTCATCATTTGATTTATTAAAACTAAAGTATCTTATTTTATCTTCATATCTTTTTCTTTCTTCTTCTGTATCTACTATACTATCTAATTTAACACCATCTTGAATCATTCTTTCTTGAACCGCAATTAAATAAATACTACTTTTTTTATCAATACATTCATTAACGGCATTAAGATAATTTTGTTCTAATTGTTTAACAATATTTAATGAAGTTTCATCAGTTAAAGTATCATATGCTCTTTTAAATATATCTTTTACTTTCTTATCATTATCTATTAATGATTGTAAAGGATCTATATATAAAGATTTAAATACTTCTAGTTTATTAATATATGATTTAGCTAAATTATCTGTATCACTATATAAAGATAATATTTGTTCGTTTTTCATACCCAAATCTGTATTTAATCTCTTTTTAGCACACTCTAAAGCATGATTGTATCCTTCTTGATACTCACTTTTATAATTATTAAATAATACAGATATATTTTCTCCTAAAAAAGGAATATTAGTTACTAAATAATTAATTCTATCTTCAATAATATCTTCTAATTCTTTAATTTTATTTCTTTTATCTTCCTGAATATTATCAAATACAGAATTATTCTTACTATTAATAATTAAACTATTTACTCTTCCTATAACTATTTCTAAGAATACTTCTAATTCAGCTTTATATTTCTTTAAATCCTTATCTTCATAAGAATCACATTTAAAATTATTTAATTCGTTTTCTAAATAACCACATAAATAATTTAATTCTTTATGGTATCTTAACATTTCTATTTCATTTAATATTTTTCTCTTAATACCTTCGATTTCATTTAATAATTCTAATTGCATAATAACCCCTCCACAAATCGCCCTGTATTATAAAGTATCTATAGTTATAAGAAAAATATTTATTTTTTATGCTAACTATAACCATTAGTTATAACAAAAAAAGATGAATAAACTATTCATCTCTCATTAAATAACTAAATATTACTGAACTTAGTTTCAAACTATTATGTTTTAATGTATTATCTGTATCGATTATCAATAAATCATCTGCGATTAATTCTACATTTAATTTATCTAATTCTTTCTTATCAATTAATACCGGATCTTTTTGTTCTTCACTTTCATACTTCTTAGCCATTGCTTTACTTACCTTTTTACTATTAGCAATAACTACATCTACTTTTCGATTATTTAAATAACCATTAATCATCTTAATATGATCACTTACTTTAAAGTTATCTGTTTCTCCCGGTTGTGTAACTATATTACATAAATACATAATCGGAGCTTTAGAATTATCTAAAGCAGCACGTACTTGTCTACATATTATATTTGGTAAAACACTAGTAAATAGACTACCCATACTAAATATAATTAAATCAGCTTCCCCAATTGCATCTAATACTTCATTAGTTACTTTTGGTTCATTCTTATAAAATATTCTTTTTATTTTCTTATGAGCAAAAGTAATTTGCTCTTCACCTTCGATTATTTCACCATCAATAGTTTCACCCATTAAAGTAAGATTAGAATCTTCAGAAATTGGCAATACCCTATGTCTAACATCTAATAATTTACTTAAGTAATTGATTGACTCTTTTAAAGACCCTGTAATGTCTAACATCGCAGTAAGTATTAAATTACCTACGGCATGTCCATCTAAATCACTCGAAGTCTTAAATCTATATGACATCATATCTTTAATTGGTTTATCTGTTTGTGATAAGTTAGTTATAACTTTTCTTATATCACCAACGGCTGGTGTATGAAATTCTTCACGTAACTTACCTGTAGATCTTCCATTATCTGATACTGTTATAACAGCTGTTATATCTAAAGGAAAATCCTTTAATCCTCTTAATAAATATGATATTCCTGTTCCTCCACCGAACACTAATACTTTTTTATACATAATAACCTCCATTTAATATAACTATATAATAAATAAAAATAGACTTGAAAACAAGTCTATTTAAATATTTTTGACATTTCTAATCTCTTATATAATTTCTTAACTATTATATTAATTATTTCATAAATAAATATTGATAATATACCTAATGATATTACATTTAATACTAATATACTATCTAATTCTACAATACTAAAGAAATTGTGGAAGAAAGTTAATATTAATATAAATCCTATACTCATTATACTAAATAATAATCCTCTATATACATTTAATGGTCTACATATCTTAAATAAATTATATAATCCATTAACCGTAGTAACTATAACACACATACTACTTTGTATTTCATAACTTAAATTAAATACATTACTGAATATCGATATTATTATTATATCTATTAATATAGTTAATGCCGCAGGTAAACTCTTACTAAATATCTTAAGCAAGAAATTGCCTGAGACTAATTTATCATTTGGTTCTAAAGCTAATACGAATGATGGTGCACCAATCGTAAATGCTGTCATAAAAGTTAGTTGTATAGGTATAAAGAAATATTTTTGTAATGTAATAATACTATATACTATTAAAAACATCGTATATAATGTCTTAATTAGTAATAGTGATGCACTTCTTTCAACGTTATTAATTGTTTGTCTACCTTCAGCAACTACTTTAGGTAATGAATTAAAATCATCATCTAATAAAATTAATTGACTAACATTTCTTGCAGCTTCACTACCTGATTTAACAGATATAGCACAATCACTTTCTTTTAATGCTAATACATCATTAACACCATCACCAGTCATAGCAACTATATGACCTTTATTTCTTAATTGATTAACAATATATTTCTTTTGTTCTGGTTTTGATCTACCAAATATTTCATACTTTTCTATTATCTTATCTAATTCTTCATTAGACATATTACCTATATCAATACCATCAATATCTTTTAAACCAATCTTTCTTGCTATTGATAACACTGTTTTAATATTATCACCAGATATTATCTTAACATCTACATTATTATTCTTAAAATATTCTAGTGTTTCTTTTGCTGATGGTCTTATAATATCTTCGATTAAAATATAACCTAAAGGTTCTATATCTTTTAATTCATCATCTATATTACCTTTTTTAATACCAAAAGCTACAATTCTATAATCATCTACATATTGATTAACAATATTATTATCTACTTTATCTTTAAATACAATATCTGGTGCTCCTAAATATAAAGTATAATTATCAAATTCAATACAAGAAAACTTTCTCGATGATGAAAATGCTATACTTTTTTTATTTTCTATTCTATCGCCTTTAAAATAGTCTTTTAAGGCATTCATTGTTTGATTAGTATCATTACTAGCTAATACAAATTGTTTTAAATAATCTAATACTTCATTTTTATCTTTATTAACTGTAATTATATCTTTATATTCCATATTACCTTCGGTTAAAGTACCAGTTTTATCTAAACATATTGTATCTACTCTAGCTAATATTTCTATTGCATATAATTCTTGTACTAATACATTTACTTTATATAATTTAATTACTCCTACGGCCATTACTGATGAAGTTAATAATATTAATCCATCTGGTATCATACCTACTAAAGAAGCTACTGTAGTAAATACACTTTCAGGTAAACTACCGGTAATAAAATATTGATTAATAAGCATAATAAGCCCAATAGGTATTATCATAATAGATAATATTTTTAACATTCTAACAAAAGAATCCATAACTACTGAATTAATATCTTTTTTATACTTAGCTTCATTAGTTATTTTACTTACATAATTATCTTTACCTACATTAATTACTTGAGCTGTAGCATTACCAGATATAATAAATGATCCAGATAATAATTTATCTCCAACTGTCTTCTTTATTGCGTTACTTTCTCCTGTTATTAAACTTTCATTTACCTCTAATTCTCCATCTAATATAACTGAATCAGCTACTATTTGATGTCCTAAAGACAATTTAATAATTTCATCTTTAACTATTTCTTCTAAACCTAAAGTTAATACTTCTCCATCTCTTAATACTTTTACTTTAGTTTCAGATACAACTGATAATTTATCTATTATTCTTTTAGATATTATTTCTTCTACAATACTAATAAGAGCATTACATACTACAACACCCATAAAAAGACTATTTTTAAGCCCCTGAAGGATATCTCCATTAAATATACTAGCAATTACCAAACAACCTGCTAAAACTAAATTTAAGAAGTTAAAATAGGTAAATATATTATCTCTTATTATTTCTTTAATACTTTTAGTTTTTGGAGTATCATTATAATTAACTAAACCATTATTAATACGTTCTTGAACTTGTTCTTTGGTTAAACCAATATTTTTATCTATATTCATAACTATACTCCTTTACCATATAAATTATATCATATAATATAAAAACTCTAACATTTGTTAGAGTTTATTTAACGTGTTTTACTTTTTTTATTATCTTGTTGATATAAAGCATATAAAGCAAAATCTTCTAATTCATAAGATACAGCATAATGTTGAGCCCAATATTGATACATCTTATTACACCAAATTTTAAATCTTAATTGTCCTTCTAATTGATTAGCTTTAGAAAAATCAGCTTCTATATCACAATTCTCTAATTGACAAATAGTATGCTTACATTCCATAGCTAAATCTCTTAGTTTTAAAACTCTATAATATGAAATTGGATCTAATATTGTATTTTCTCTTAATAATTGAAGAGTATAATAATCAAATTCCATATATTTTCACCCCCATGTGAGGCATATATTATCAAATTATTTTTAATTTTTCAATATCCTACCATTCTAATTCCGTATTATTCTTATCTATAAATCCTGTCTTAACTATTTCACAATTAAATTCTTTAACTAATATATCTTCTAATTCTTTCATAGCTTCTCTTACATTATCATCATTAAAACCAACAAAACCATCTATTGGAAAGAAAACATAATTAGTCTTTTCATCTATCATACCCGCTTTACTTTGTCTCCATGTCCATCTTCTAGTTCTAACATCATGACCTGTAACATATACTAATTCATTTAAATCTACATTTTCTACTTCTTCAGACCCCATTGGTATAAATATATCCCCTTCTTTAGCATATCTTAATTCAGTATCTAATTCACTTCTTGATAAATCATGAGTTCCCATAGGTAATGTATATTTTAATGATATAGCATTATTTAAATTAACTAATGGATTTATATGTGGTAATTGTTTTCCTTTAGATATTCTTGCAAACATAGCTTCAACTGAACATTGAAACTTATTAGGATTAATTCCTAATTTAAGAAAAGCCTCTCTATAAGGTACAATTCTTTCATTTTCTTTAACTACTTTATCTAAAAATCTAGATTCTGCTAACTTAATAGACTCATCTAAAAACTTATCTATATTTGGATACTCTTTAGCATTATCTATTCCTTTAGCTACTACTACTCCAATGCACATATTATCAAGTACATTGAATACTTCTTTCTGTACTATAAATTTCATAAAATCATCTCCTTATAAATTTAATTAATTATATCATAAAAAAACTCCAATAAAGGAGTTTTATACTATCCATAAGAAAATATAATATTTTCCTATTAGAACATATTTGCTAATTTTTTTAACTCTTTTATTAATTGGATTTTTTCTGCTTTTTGTACTCTTGCTGATACATCTTCTGGTGTATCTTTTTTATATACTCTAACTTTTACTTGAGCAATTATTTCGCCTTTATCATATTCTTCATTAACATAATGGAGTGTTGCTCCCGTTTCTCTTTCGTGATTTTCTACTACTGCTCTATGTACATTCATTCCATACATCCCTTTACCACCATATTTAGGTAATAAAGCTGGATGAGTATTAATAATCTTAAAGTCTCTAATTACATTAACCGGAATCATCTTAAGATAACCTGCTAATACTACTAAATCAATATCTGATTCATTTAATTTATTATATAATTCTTTATCATCTTTATAATCTTTTAATACATAAGTATTTATACCTGCTTCTTTAGCTCTAACTAAGCCATAAGCATCTTTAGTATTTGATATAACTATTCTTATATCTCCCTTTAATTTATTATCATTAATTGCATCAATAATTGCTTGTAATGTTGAACCATTGCCTGAAACTAATACTGCTAATTTCAATCTTTTCTCCATAACTACTCCTTTATTCTCTATCGTAATTATAGCATAAAAAAACTCCTTAAAAGGAGTTTATTTTAAAATGGTAGCGACGGTGTGATTCGAACACACGACCTGCCGGGTATGAACCGGATGCTCTAGCCAACTGAGCTACATCGCCATAACAAGTAATATAAATATAGCATAAAATTTAAAATAATACAATAACAAAAAACAAAAAAATTTTACTTAAAAACATTTATATAAAATGATATAATAATAAATAGAATAGAAAGAGTGAGATTATATGAATGAAAATGAATTACAACAACCTACAGAAACTAATACACCTGTAGAACCCAAAAAGAAAAATATTACCCCTATTATTATTGTTATAGCGGTCGTATTACTTGCTGGAGGAATTATCTTCTTCCTAACTAACAATAATAAAAATCAAGACGGATCTAAAACCACAACAACCAAGCAAAAAGAAACTAAAAAACTTACTGCCACAGTAGAAACCGACCCTAACGATCCTACCCTAACAATAATAAATATTCCTGGAGTAAAGAAAATTTATAAAATTCCACAAGATGCTTCACATACAACCGATAATTTTTATATTGATAAAGACGATAAATTATTTTATTTTGATGGAACACCATATCCAATAGACAAAAATACATTAGAATTAAATGACGATTATGTTGTTGATATAGGATATGACAAAGATGTCTGGGATCCATCAAGTGATGGTGGCTTACCAGTTCCTGAAGATGCTATTGACTATGCAGATGGATGTTATAGATATATTAAAAATGCATATGATATTAAAGGCAACACAATTTTAAATAATGTAAAATTATGTGAAACGACTTCTATGGATGATGGAGCACGTCCTAAATACTATTATGGAAGCAACGCCATATATGATGAAAACTTCAAAAAACTAATGGACATTCCAACTTTAGAATATACAGATATTACATTAATCGTTAATGACTATATCTATATATATGGTAAAGGTGTTTATAGTATCCCTACTAAAAAACAAATAGCAGGTGCTAATTTTAAAAATTTCAACTATATAGAGGATTATATTTTATTTAAAGAAAACAAAAAGCCATATATAGTTAATACTAAAGATAATAGTATCAATATTGATTATTCCGATTACAGTTGTTATGGATATGTTACAGATTCAGATCCAGAATTCTGTACCTTAAAAAAGGACAACGAAACATATTATTTAACAAATAATGAAATATTTAAAGATAAAATAAAATTAACCGATAATATATATGCTGACTATACTAAATGTAAAAACAATAATGGTGGTATATTAGTTAACGATAAAGGTGAATCAATTGATTCCGTATGCCATCAATCATATACAGTTGTAAGTCCTGATGTAATTATTGGAAATATTGCGAATTATTATGAAACACAAAATCATTATGATGATTTATATATAAAAGGAAAAAGAATAACAAGTGATAAACAACATGTTAATTATGATAAAGATGAAAGTGAAAATATTGAAGTAATTATAGAATATACGAAAGATAATTCTACTTATACAATAGTAGAATATAAACATTATGATTTAAATGGTAATTATATAGATACAACAAATCACTCTACTTATAGAGTTCATAAAGTATCTGAAAATGAATATGGATATATTGTAAATGGAGCCTTAACATACAAAAATCTAGGTGAAAAAGACTACAGAGTATATTATGATGGAAAAGAATTATTCCATTGTATTGGTATAGATGGTGGAGATAGAACTTTAGAAATAGAAACTTTATTTGAAAGATATATTTTAGAATTTGGTGATGGAGTATCTAAACTTGAACTTCACAATCCAGCCAAATCTGTAGACGTAAATAAAATAATAAAAGATTATTCCTTCGAAGAATACGAACAAAATATAAAAGATAATAAAGAATTTGTTCAAGAATATTATTATCAAATAGAAAAAGAAACAGCTAAGAAAGATTATAAAGATTATTTTATTAAATTAATACCGTTATTAACTAAACCTAATATATCAATACATAAATATGCATTAGTAGATAGTATATTAGCTTTTGATCCATATGATCAAAAATTAGGCAAAAATGAACCACCTGCATATAGAGAAATAGATGATAGTTATGCTTATTATACAGTAACAAACAGTTCCTACTCTAAGGAAGAAAGAATATCCTATGGAATTCTCACAACTATATTAGATGAAAATCATGATTATAATGAAGTAAATATATACGATCCAGAATTACAAAATAAATCCGAAGTATTAAGGAAGCAATCTTTATTCTATTTTAATGAAATGGAAGATGGATTACCACAAATAATAAATAACAAATACTTATATAAAGAAACAAAATATACAAATCAAATGGTTAAATATTACAATGTACTAATTGCCATATTTGGTTATGATACAATAGAAAAATTATATTTTGAAAGGTATGCTGACGTTGCTCATTATAATTTTTATCTAGATAATGGTTTAACTACTACTGATATTAGTAAAATAAATGAAATCTTTAGAAAACATAACTTTTGGCAAAAAGAAGATAAATTATCTAAAGATGAAACTAAAACAATTAAAGATTATTTAATAAAACTATATAATAATAAAAATCCAAATAAAAATTATAAAGATGATAAAGAGTTTGTAACTGTTCTAAACAACCTATAATTCATAGAAAGTGTGATTTATATGAAAAAGAAAGTATCTATAATAGTTATAATATGTTTTTTAGTTATATTAATTACTACTATTAGCCTATTATATTTTACTAAAAAGAACAAATTAGAAAACCAAGAAGAATCAAAAGTAATAGTTAAAGCAGATAGTATATATACAATTGATAATACAATTTATCTTGGTGATTCTAATAAATACTTTTATATGAAAGAAGATCATGAAAACGAGACTCAAACTGTATATCGTCTTGATGGAACTGAAATACTTAATCACGAAGACACTGCAAATTATGTATTAAAGCTATATGATGAATATATACTAAAAATGACCCTTGGTGAAGAATGGACATTAAAAACCATATATGATAAAGATGGTAATATAGTAAAAGATAATCTTGAATGGTGGCTTGAATATGATGAAAATAGTGACTATTTCTACTTTCTAGATATTAATAATGATATTGTTACTTTATATGATAAAAAATTTCATGAACTAGTAAAAAGTTCATTTAAAAATGATTGCTTTTATCTATCTTATAATGTATTAAGTGATAACTACTTAAAAGTATGCAATAATATTATTGATATTAAAAATAAAAAGAATTTAGGTACTTTTAAAACAACTAAATATGATTCTTTAGGTGATTATTATATTTTTACCGATTCTAATACTAAAAAAACTTATTTATTTAATCTTAAAGAAGGAACAATAGATACTTCATATACATCATATAAAGCTCATTACACTGATGATATGGATCAACCTACTCTTGAATATATTGAATTATATAAGAAAAAAGAAAGATTTATTTTAGTAAATAATAAAATTATTGAAGATCAAGACCAATTAACTGATACATTATATGCTGACTACTCTCTTTGTAAAGAAGGAGCTAAACTTATAGATTTTTTTGATGACGTTGATGATATATGTCATTTAAGATATGAAAAAGTTTCAGATAATATAATAATAGGTATAACTGATATAAATCATAATAATGGCGTAGATTTATCTGATGATATTTATATAAATAATAAACACATTAACGATGACTATAAAATATATGCAACTGTATATCCTGAAAATCAAAAAGTAGTCGTAACCAATAATTCATATTATGCTTATAAAGATGATTATAAATATAATGATGATGAAAATATCGTAAGAATATATGATTTTAATGGTAATAGATTATCTAATCAAATTCATTATAATTTATATAAAACTGAAAATTACTATTATGATAGTAATAAACAAAGAGTACTTGATAATAGATATAATCCTGTATTTACTGAATATGATATCCAAAACTTTTATTGTTATGATAAATATTGTTATTTAAATACTAAAAATGACAAATACTATCTTATAATTGATGGAAAAATAATAAATTATCAATTTAATAATATTTCATTTGTAAATGATACTATAATATTAAGAACACCATATACTACTTATATAGTTATTCCTGGTGATAAAGATATTGAATTAAATACTGCACTATATAATGATATTAAGACAGATGAAATAATTAATAAATATAATTTAAATAATATTCAAGATACAATAAATAATAATCAAACACTATTTAAAAAATATGCTTATATAATCGAGAATAATAAAGACATACCAAAAGAATTGCGAATTGATAATCTTTCAAATAGTGCTTTACCTATAAAGAATTATTTATATAGTTTATTCCCTATTATAGTAAAATATGAAAAATATTTAGATGAATCTAAATTCTTTTATAGTTTAACTAATTTAAGCATTTATAAAGATGAATATTTTGAGCAAAAATATACTGATTCAGCAATTGGTAAATATATAAGATATAATAATGAAATAGCATTTAGTAATACTTATCGACTAGAAAAAAGTACTGTATATCATGAATTATTCCATTTCTTAGATATTGAAATAGGAATACATGATCAAGAAATATATATTTATAATAATAAAATAACTACTGATAATGAGTATATTGATAAAAAAGCAACAAAATATACCATTCCAGAAAGTTATCTAATGCTTGAAGCAGGTGCCGAATACTTTAGTGATAAAAATTATAAAACTAGAGAAGATGAAGAAGATAGTTATTCATACATATTTGCTATTAAGTATTTAAAAGCTCTAATTTATATTTATGGCGAAGATACTATGGAAGATATATTCTTCTCTCCTAATACCGAAATAGAATTAGCACAATTATATCTTGATGCCGGATTTACATTTAATGAATATCTAGACATAAATCAAAAATTTAATAAAGTAACATATCCAAGTAATTATCCAAATATGGAATATCCAACTTCTCCACAATTATCAGAACACTTATTAAAATTATATGATGCTAGATATCCTAAACCAGATAAAAAACATAAAGATGAATTTAATAAATTAATAGATGAATTTTTCTATAGTTAATAAAAAAAGATAAGTATAAACTTATCTTTTTATTTTGGCTTTCTTGCAGTAAGTAATAATTGTTTTGGTTTTTCTATTTTACTCAAATTATAACCTGGTTTGATTACTTCATCTAATGATTCTTTAACTTCCATTATATCATCTGATTCAATTGCAGCTGCAGCATTAATTTTAGTACCGCCACCACCTAATTGACTCATTATTTCACCAACATCAATTACACCTTTACTTCTTGCAGATATATATACTAATCTTTCTTTAACAAAACCTAAGACAAATGCTGCATCAGTACCACGATATTTAAGCAACCAATCCGCAGCTTTAGCTAAATCTTCACGATGATATATTGTGTTAGGTGCTGCGCTATTATAGCTTATACCAAAATTAAATGATTTCCATGCTGTTTGTCCTACTAAATTTTGTACTCTCATGTCTGTATTATAATTATTACTAAATAACTCAGTTACATATGCAAATGTTGCTCCATCTAATTGTAACTTTGTAGCTACATCTGTTGTATTAGACGAAGCTCCCTTTCTAAAGAAATCAGTATCTAATACAATACCTCCTAATAAATAATTAGCTATATTAGGTATTAATATTGGTTCTTCTTTATTTCTACCATCTAATTTTATTTGATGAGCATTTAATAATTGATACATAATTTCTGATGTTGAACTACTATCTAAATCAATAAAACTATAATCAGCATCTACTGTAAAATCATCTGTTTGATGATGATCTATTATCATAATATCTTTAAATTTACTAAAGTCATCAAAAGGAACTAAATTACTCTTATTTGTATCTACCATTACTAATAATACTTGTTGACCACTATTTAATATATTCTCTGCTTTAGTTTTATCCATAAACTTAATTTCATTAGGCAATTCATTCATAATAGATTTAACACTATTTTCAAATCTAACAACATTATCATCTAAGACAATATATGCTTTTCTTTTATATTTATTTGCAAGCATGTAAAAACCTAATGCACTAGCTAATGCATCTACATCCATTTCTAGATGTGGACAAATATAAACGATATCGGAATTCTTAACAAAGACTTCACTTTTATATCTTAATTCCTTAATTAATCTGGCCATATTTGCATTATCACCACTTGAATAATTATTATATAATAAAATACCTAAAAGTCAATCATATTAAAAGATGAGACTAGTATGCCCCATCTCTTCTTAAATACAATACTTTCTTACTATCTAACTTTAATCTAACGGCAAAACCGATAACATAATCATACTTATTATAAATAGTAATTATATCAGCTTCATCTATACGATTTAACTTATATAATTCTGGCATATATTTACGCCATCCATTATCCATACATTCTAATAAATCTTCATATTCTTCAGATTCTAACATATCATGTTCTTCGATAGCTTCATCATATTTAATAAAGTATACTCCATCAAAATCTTCAAATTCTGGATCCATATAACTAATTGTTGTATCACCAGTTAATACTTTTTCTAAACTATAACCCTTTTTAACTGTTAAATTAACCGCTGTATACGTCTTATTACCAAGTGTATCACTAATTACTAAATCAACACGATAACTACCTTCTTTTTGGTTTAATTTAGCATCTGTTTGATTCTTATATGATACATCACAAGGTTTTGAATATTCTTCACATTCTTCGACAAATAAACCCGGATTAAAGTCTTCTTTTACGCCAACAGTTAAATCTTTTGTTGTAACTTTAGGTCCTTTAGTATCTTTAACTTTTAATTTTCCTTTTTTAGTAATACTTTTATAAGTAACTTGAAATTCATATTCTCCAGTCATAGTAAATATATCATTTTCTATCGGAGTACTTAATAAATTAATACTATAATCTTGTTTTGATAATATATCATTAGTTATATAATCTTTAGGATTATAACTTACTTTATCACCTACTTCAAATACTAAATTATTCTTAACATTTAAAGTATATTTCTTACGATAATTATTGAATAACAATATTATACCTACTATACAACCAACTACCACAACTAAGACAAGAATTATTGTTTTCTTACTTGTTTGTTCTTCATAAAAATCTTCCATTAAATCCACCTCGAAAAATAAATATTTCTAGTATAACCAACCTCATAATTATCATATACTTTAATAATCCATTTAACTATTGAATTAAGTACATCATCATTTCTTCTTACTTTTATTCTTTGCATTTCACTTTTTAATTCTTTTCTAAAGAAATAATCTTCAATATATTTATTTAATACTCCATCTAAATTCTCTAACACTTTAATTTGTTTTTTATCATTAATATTCACACTAAAAACGAAGTCTTCATAAACACTTATTAATTTCTCAGATAATTTATCATCATCATAATATTCAAAATTAAGAATCTTATAAAAATTAGGACAATGTTTTAGTATCAATTTATTATTCATAATATATTACCCTCTAATAGAATTATATATTAAATTTCAATAAAAAAAAAGACTAATTAGTCTTCTTTCTTAGTTTCAATAACTTCTTTTCCTTTGTAATAACCACACTCAGTACATGCTCTATGTGCTTTAATAGGAGCACCACATTTAGGACAAGAAACTACACCTGGTAATTCTTTCTTTAAATGAGTACGACGCATTCTCTTTTTAGTTTTACTAGTTCTTCTAAATGGAACTGCCATAATTTCACTCCTTCCTTAGTAACTATTCTTCGTTACTTACAAGTTCCCAGCCATTGCCAGAAAGATTAATATCTTTAACCCCTTCTTTAACAACCCTAATTGGGACTTCCAGTACAACATTTTCCCATATAATTGGTAAAATATCAAGAAAAATCTTATCATTATGCAAAAAATCTGCAAATTGACCCATATTTTCCTCTATATTTGTCTTAAATTCGTAATCTACATCTTCTAAAGTAATTGCACATCCTAATACTAATATACCACTTACTTCTATATCTAATTGTAAATCATCATAAGAATCAACTTTAATAATACCATTAACATGAATATTTTTTGTATTTCTTATACCTGTACCTTCTAATAAAGATTCCGGTATTTGAATATCTTCATCAATATCTAAATAATTATTATTATTTAATTTAATTAAATCTATATTCATATTATTTATACCTATTCATTGAATTCATAACTTGTTTTACTTGTTTAGCGCTTGGTTTTCTTCCCATACTACTAAACATAGCTTCAATCATCTTTTCGTTAATAGGTGGATTCTTTTTCATATAATCAGTCATTACTTTACGAGCAACAAAGAATCCTATTATTGCTCCAATAATTAAACCAAGTAATACCAATAAAATATCCCCAACAATTGGTGGCATAATATCACTCCTCTATATGTCATATTATAAATTAAAATAATATATTAAACAAGTTATTTAGCTAAATGATCAAAAATAATTAATTCATGTTGTGCTCTAGTTATAGCTACATAAAATAGATTCTTATCATTACCAAAATTATTAACTATAATTACTGAATCAAACTCTAATCCTTTAACACCATAAGCCGGAGCTACCACTAACTGTTTATTAAACGTTTGGGTTTCAATATCGATTAACGATATTTTAGGATATATTGGTTTAATAGTTTCTTCGATTAACTTAGCTTCATCTATACTCTTAGTAATTATAGCAATACTCTTATATTTCTTTTTTAGATAAGCTACTGCTTTACCAATATATTTAATATTCTTAATATCTTCAAGAACTACTGGTCTATTATTATCTTTTCTAATAGCACTTACATGATGTAATCCTAATACTTTATTAGCATAAGCAATAATTTCTGGACTAGATCTATAAGTCTTATTTAATTCTAAATATTTACTCTTTTCATTAAATATAGTAAGTAGTATATTTAAATTCTTATATTTATAAAAAGGATTAACTGTTTGATTAACATCTCCTAATATAGTAAATCCAGCATTCTTAAATATTCTCTTTATAATCTTATATTGTAAATATGTATAATCTTGGGCTTCATCAATAACTACATGTCTCATAGCTACTTGATAAGGGAATCCCTCTAACAAACATTTTAAATATATAAATGGTGTACTATCTTCATATCTTAATACTTTTTCTTTTAATAAATATTTTTCATTTTCTCTCTTATTATAATTTTTTGTATAAGTTCTTTTAAATAATTCTGTATCAAAGAATAATTTATATATTGCTTTATAATCTTTCTTAAAATTAGAACATTTATATAATTCTTTTAATATACTATTATAATCTGATTCTAATCCTTTAAAGTATGTATTATTTATTTTTTCTGCGACTAACTCTACTCTTTCAAATAAAGGTTTATTCTTATACCTATGATGTAATAAATCATTTAATTCTTCTTTAGGTACTTCTTTCTTTTTATATTTTAAATCTTTATAAAAAGTAGCAACTCTAACAAAAGTCTTAACATACTTTTCTAATATAAAACCAAATTCATCACTTAATTTAAATTTAATTAAATCATTATCTTGTTCATGTCCTAAATAAAATCTTTCAACAAATGACGAATATGATTCAACACGATAATATTCCTCAATAAAAGAACTAGCAAACTCATGAAATGTTGTTTGCATTGTATTATCTTCCCCTAAATCAGGTAATACTTGTGAAATATACTCTGTAAAGATATTATTAGGCGAAAAGATAAGTACATTACCACTACATAGATATTCCATACGATATAATAAAAAGGCTATTCTATGAAGCGCTACTGAGGTTTTCCCAGAACCTGCTATTCCTTGAACTATTATATGTTTATCTTCAACATTTCTAATTACTTTATTTTGTTCTGCTTGAATAGTATTAACAATATTTCTCATTTTATCACTACTATTTTGTGATAAAACATCTTGTAACATTTCATCATCTACTGTTACTTCTGTATCAAATAAATTTACTAATCTACCTTTATCTATTTTATATTGTCTTTTTCTAGTAATAGTTCCTTTTTCTATACCACCTGGTGCTACATATTGTGCTTTACCTATACCATAATCATAAAATAAACTACATATAGGACTACGCCAATCATATACTAAATAATCTAAATCATGTTTAACCGAAGTAATACCAATATATATATCTTCATCATTAAATATTATTGAACCAAAATAAGGATTATTTCTAATCTTAGATAATAATCTTAAATGTTTAGCTCTATTCTCTAATTGTATTACTTTAGCATCACTTTCTGATAAGAAAGATTGCATTTCTTGATCATCAAATTCTTGCTTATTACTCCACATTAATTTTTGAAAACTTTTTAACTGTTCTGCATCTAAATTAAGTGTATCTCCGACATTTTTAATTTGATTATCAATCTCTTTAACTGTATTATCTAATTTCTCTTTTTCAAGTAATAAATCCTTTTTTGTTATCCCCATAATGATCACCTATGATTGCACTACTTAATTATATAATATTCAATAAAAAAAAGACAAGGAATTACCCTTGTCATTCACTTTATTTACAATTATAAACCCTTATAAATTCTATCTTCATCTTGTTTACTTTCAATACCAAATACATATCCTGTATTATTAATACGATCTTCAAGAGCACTAGTTACTCTAGCTATAGATTTATCTAATTCTTGAATAACAGCTTTTATCTTTTCTTGTTCATGTTCTAATTTAATACGTTCTTCTTCTAAATCAAACAATTCATTTTCTAATGTTTCTATTTTATTTTGTAATACTAATACATTAGCTAAATTACTAAATCTAATACCTAAACCTGCAGTTACAATATCTAATTCTGCACTTGTTTGAATAGTCTCTTGTTCGTTTATGAATATTTTTCTTTCTAAATCTTTTAATTCAGCTTCAATATCCCATAACTTATATTCTTTAGTTTCACGTTCATTAATAATATAGTTTAAATAATCAAACCCAGTTTTTATTTCTTCTTTATTCATATATATTCCCCCTAATTATTTTTTTATAATGATTTAGTGTGTACTGGTTTAAAGAATTGTTCTGTTGCTTCAATCCAAGATTCTAATTTTTCAATATCTTTATTTAAATCATGAATAGTACCAATCATATCATCTTTATCTCTCATCGTAACACGATATCTTGTTTTATATGTTTCCACATCGTTAATAGCACCATCTAATCTGCTTCTTAAAACAAAAGTTTCTAATAAATTACTAGCTTTTATTCCTTCTCTAGCTAATAACATTGTATATTGTGCTGATACTTGTTGTTCTACCATTTCTGAATATTTAATACTTTGTAGTAAATCATCTAATTCAAGATATAATAGATGTAATCTATATTCTGCTTCTTCTCTTCTTGATTTTAATTCATCTAATGTTCCATAAGCATTTTCTAGCATTTCTTTTTCTTTTTTCATACCCAACACTCCTCTTTTCGGTATACTCTAACATATAATAAATAAAAAAACTAGTACTAAGTACTAGTTCTTTTTAAAAACCTTTCTTTATAGCATCCATCATAAATTGTAATTCTTCTAAAGAGACATCACTTTCATCTATTATTTCTCTCATTTTTATATAGAATATATCATTTAATAAGTGATTTACCTTATCTAAATCTAAATCATCTGGAATATTAATTTTCTTTAACTTATATTTATCCACTAATATCATTTTTATATCTTTCTCTTGTAATAAAGCTATATTAGAAAGAATAATAAATTTATGAGTAAATAAACCTTTCTTTAATTGCTCAAACTTATCTGATAAATCTTTTACTGAAACATCTTCTTCTTTTTTCTTAGTTTCCGTAACAAAATATAAGTAATTACCTGCTACTGCTTCTAATACTTCTAAGATAGTTGAATCTTTAGTCATTTTACTATAAATAATCTCATTAAAATTAGCTTTTTCCAACTCATTATATTTTTCTTGTAATTCTTTAATAGTACTATTAATATCAAATACTAATGATTCTTTTTTCTTCTTATTTACTAGGCCAAAAAGAGGCTTTTTATCTTGTTGTTTATTAAGAGACAACAAATTATTCTCTAACTTATTTATTTCCTTTAAAATAGTTGCTTTTTGCCCTTTATAGCTATCTTTTTCGTTTAATTTAGTTTTCATCGTAGGTAATAAATATTCATAAGTTAAATATGTACGATATTCTATTAAAGATTGTTCTAATTGATTTAATAAAGCACTATCAGGTTCAATAGCTACAAATATATTATATAATCTCTTACTAATATTATTATCATCTAAATCAGCATATAATAATTCTTTTTCTTTAAATTTATTAATAATATTATATTCTGAAGATAATTCTTTATCTTCAAGTTCTTGCGATAAACTAATATATTTTTCTCTTAACTCATCTACACTATGACTCTTTAGGAATTCACTTTTACGATCATCATAATGTTTAGCTATTTGTTTAGCATATTTAATATATATTCTCTCAAAATTAGTTTCTATCGAAGAAATAATTTCTGGACATTGCCAATAAATCTTATCAAATATTTCTGAAATAGTTTCATCACTACGTTTATTAAGAAGAGCTCCTAAATATTCTTTAACATACTTACTTAAATCAAAATCGTCTTCTGTTAACCATATACCAACTTTATTAAATGATTCAATAATTTTCATAATACATGAATTAACTGATTCAAAATCTTCTTTATAATATCTATGTAATTGATATAAGTAATAATCTAAATGCATTTTTTCAAAAGGAGTATTGAATTCACTTAACTCATAAATCATACGACAAGCACTTATTTTATTTTCTAATTCAGAAGTATCTTCACTTTCGAAAGAATTAATACGTTTCATTCTTCTTTCTATTTCTGCTTTAGCTTCAGCTATTTTAATTTCAATACTCTCTTTTTCTTTAACTAATGTTTCTTTTTTCTTTCTACGATTAGCAATATTATTAACTGGAAGTGTATTTATAAATTCTTTAAATTCATCAATTTGTGTTCTTTGTTTATCAATCATTTTTTATTACTTCCTTCCATCTTTTCAATTTCTTTTTCTAAATACTCTTGAAACTCAAGTAATAAATCATAAAAGACTAATAAATCTTTTTCATTTAATTCTTTCATTCTTTTCACCTCACTTAATAATAATGTAATTACTTACTTTACCAATTACTACATCATTCTCACATAACATTATATCTAATCTATATGTTCCCGACAATAACCCATTCTTCAAGAATAACGATAATTGGAAATCACCTGACGGATTATTTACAACCAAATATTCTTTTTCTCTTGAAGTACTAAATAAGTTTTGATCAATATAGTTTCTTAAATCCACTAATTGATAATTAGTATCATATATTTCAACATATTCTCTTCGATATAAAGCCATATGAATACTTGGATTTGTTAATGTACTACTATAATGAATATTGAATTTAATTAAATTAGTTCCATCTAAGTTAGTACCAGTAGCTCCATCAATTATTACTGATTTATCATCTAACGTTGATTTTAATCCATATGTACTATTAATAATATGAACTGGAATAACTACCGTATCTCCGACTTTATCTCCATAATATATACCATCCGGAGATCCAAAAGATGTAATTTCAAGTTTATAATCTCCTGTAGGAATTTTAGTATATGTTAAATCCATACCTAAATATAAACCAATATTACCAACTTTATCTGCTACTCTAATTCTTGTTGAACCAGACAAATTAGGATAATAATGATTACCATTAATAATATATGATATACCATTTATTGCTGTACCACTTACAACTTCATCATCACTATCTTTTAATACTATTTCTATACCTAATTTAGAATCAAAATATTGCGTATCAAATATAACTGCTGAACCTATTAATTGATTACTATAAGTTATATTTAAATCTAAATTAGTCATATGTCCATTATATAAAGGATTATCTTCAATTGAACCGGTTATACCAATAGCTGCATCTTTATCAGCATATCTATTAAATGTTAAATAATCATGTTCGATACCTAAAACACTAAATTTTGTTTCTTCATTAGAATCTCTTATTTCAATTAATAATTTATTATTCATTATCGACTGATTATCCGTTGTATCCTCAAAATCAACATGAACTATAAATTCTTCGGAAGATTCTCCACCATTATAGTAAATACCATTCATCACCGCATCATTATATAACGTTGATCCATTAACCGTATCCATTCTTCTAAATCTTGATAAAGGATAACTAACTTCATTTTCTAATCTAAATTCTGTTAATGAAGCATTATAATCATTTTGATCAATTATATAATAGTAATATTGAGCATTATTTTCCCCAAAATCAATTAATGTTAATTTAGTATTAACTGGTAAAGGATTACTTGAAGTTAATACTCGATGATATCCTGTTTTATATAAATTACTTGCATCATATAGAGCATAATAAGCACTTAATTTACTCGTATCATTTATATTCGTTGCCGTCGAAGTAAATATTTCATACTTATCTCCTGGAGTCATTGCTCCTTCATACTCAACTGTATTATATATTTGCGTAAATAAATGAACATTAACTATAAACTTCTCTAATTCAAATTCAATCGGAGAAACTTTATGATATGTTTGTACAACTATTGTTGCAGTACCTAATACCCCATCCTCTAAAGTAATATTCTTAGAGTGATATAAATTAAATAATAAACTATGGATTGTCGAAGAATTTTCACCTTGATAATAAGTAGTTCCGCTTATTTTAGGATCACTAGTCATAAATGTTGTTCTACCACTAGTTAACCAACCACTATTCGAAGATTCAACTGTTAAACCATAAATATTATTAGCATCATCAGCATTCGCCGCTATTCTTGGAATATTATTTTTATTAATTAATTGAATTCCATCATTTAATCTTGATGTATCAAAACCAATAATTTGATATGAAGTATTTGGTTTAGAGAAATCCATAAATGTAACTTCTTTTGTACCTAAAGTTGAATATTTAGATGCTACTAAATCTACATTATACTCTTTAACTACTTCACCAATACTCCATACATAAACTGTTTCAGATGGTTCTGTTGGTACAACATAACCAACTTTATTTATTCCTGTATCCTTATCAAAGAAATTAGAATAATAACCATCAACTTGAATATTATGTGCAGCTTTATGTAATCCAACTACATAAGTACCTTTAGTATAAATACCATTATAATCAATCATTGAACCATTAACAAATGAAGGACCATAAATACCCATAGATACTGTACCTGACTCATTTATCTTATACATACCTAAGAATGTCATACCATTAACTTCACCAAATTGTGTTGCATCAGCATCTAATGCTACATTCAAGAAGTTACCTTCAAGCATATATAATCTATTATCAACTGTTTGTGTTCTATCCCCATTAGAATCTATTACAACACTAGCTTTAACATTATTACTATCTAAACTATTAAATGTTTTAACTAATAAACCACTATTTTGTAAGAATAAATATGTATTATTCTTTAATGTTAAATTATTAATTCTACTTAATGAGAATATATATTCTGAATAGTTATTTTCTGAGTCTTTAGCTCCATGTAAATCAATATATGAATTATCTAAAATAACATTATCTGCTCTTTGAATAGATATATTATGTTTAACACTACTTACTGTACCATAATTATAAATATAAATATTTGATGTTCCTGATGCTGATGATGCATCACCTGAACCAAATATACTTCCTGAAATATCAAAGTTTGTATAACCATTACCATTAATATTGATATTAATACCTTCGGTTACTGAAATAAATGACCAGTCATACATTTCACTACCTGATGCATTGGCTTCACCACCACCAAATATTGTTCCATATACTTTTATATCATCTTTTCTTAAACCATTAGTATTAGCAATAGTATCTAAACCAATATTAACTTCCGCACTACCAAATGTTTTAGATGTATTAGCTCCCCCATATACATTTCCGTATACAGTTCCACCTGCTATATTGACTATTGATTTAACATTATTAATAGTACCATCACCAGTAGCCGCAGCATTACCAGATCCAAATAATGATACCTTAACTAAATCTGTTTCATCTTCATTACCAATAACAGAATCTCCATCAATAGTAATCATTGTCGTATTTAATACTACTGCTGCTGTACCATTACCACCAGCATATGCTGAACCACTAACTGTAGCATCTGTTATGTTGGTTGTTGCCGTACCACTTACAGCACCATAATTACCGCCACCATAAACATTTTTATTAATGATACCACCATTTATATCAATTATTGTATTTCCTAATATTTCAGCGTTATTACCTCCACCAAATATGGTATTAAATCTACCATTATTAATCGTAACTGAAGGATTAGTTACTGGTGCAAAGTTACCCCCACCATATAAATTACCTACATAACCATCAGTAACTGTTATTGTAGCATTATTTGTGCTTCCTCCTAAGTCGTTACCACCAAATAAATTATTTATTTTAATACCATTTTCGGTAATTTCACTAGTATACGCTGCTGTTTCAAAAGCAATATTATTACTACTCATATTAGTTAATATACTAAATTGGAAAGTTTTGCTTGCTCCCGCAGTTAATATTAATGGATTAGCTTCATTCCATCTATTAGTTTGATCAAATCTAAATGTATTATTTTCATAATTAACAATAATATCTGAATAATTACTATATATTGTTGAATCAGGTAAATACATACTACCTTCCCAAGTATTAATAGTTCTATTTGAATTATTCTTAACTGTTACTGAAACATCAGCATATGTTTCATAATCATTAGATTCATAAGTTACTGCTCTTACATTCGATAATGTATATGTTATAGATAAACCATTAGCAACATTATGCGAACCATTTACTGTTATATTAGCAGTATTAACAGATCCTTGGCTATAAGAACCACCACATAACTTATTAATAGAGCCCTTTAAAGCATTTATATTTGTTGTAGTAGTACCAACTTGGTTACCACCACCATAAACACTAGTAACATTTCCTCCATTTAAAGTTACATTAGTTGTTGTAACACTACCACCTAAGTTATTACCACCGAATAAACGACCTATAACACCACCAGTAATATTTACTTGTGTATTATTAACAGTACCAGATATATTTGATCCTCCATATACGTTATTAATGTTACCACTAGATATATTAACAATCGGAAGTGTTGCATTCGCTTCATTACTACCACCATAAACATTATTAATTTGATTTATACCATTAATATTTACTGTCGTATTAGTAATACTTGCTTGGTTACCACCACCAAATATATTTTCAGTAATTGAACCACCTGTTGTTGTAATCGTTGAACTTGTAACTGTTCCACCTAAGTTATTACCACCATATATAGTATAAGCATTACCTGAATTAATATTTACTACTGAATTAGTAACATTACCAGCTAAATTAGCGCCACCATATATATAGTTAGCATTTCCACCTTGTAATAAAACATTCGTATTATTAGCGCCTACTCTATTACCAGCACCGAATACATTACCAACATCTCCACCATATAAGGAAACATTAGCATTACCATTAACAGTACCAGCTAAATCACAAGAACCATAAATATTACCAACCGAACCACCATTTTGTCTAACGTTAATATTTCCTAATACATATGGTGATAAAGAATTACTTCCTTCACCACCACCAAATGCAGATCCTTTTATTACTCCATCATTTATCGTTAAATTAGTTGAATATGTACTTAATGTACCACTATGATTTGAACCATTTACTGTACCAAAAGCACTACCACCATAAACATTACCCGTTATAAGTGGCTCAATATTATCACTTGTTGATCCAATAATTACATCAACTGAACGTGATATGTATGTGTTTTGACCTTCGCCTCCACCATATACATTATTAGCTATATTACCACCATAAACATTTACTTGTACCGATCCATATACTGTACCAGTTGTCTCCGATCCGCCATAAACAGAATTTAGTGTTCCGCCATAAACATCAACACGTATATTATTATGAGCTGCTTGTGTTTCACTATAACCAAATCCTGAAGATTTAGCTCCACCATAAACACCACCTAAAACAGTACCATCTAATATTTCTACTACTGAACTATGTGAAGCGTTATTATCATTATGTGATATACCAGTACCACCAAAATTTCCACCACCATAGACAGAACCTTGAACAGTACCACCATTTATAATTACGTGGGTATTATATACAGAACCAGAAGTACCACCGTTTCTTCCTCCTCCGCCACCATAGACAGATCCAGGAGTAACGTCACCTAAAGGATTGTTATTTGAACCTATTACAGCTGTTCCACCAACATAAACAATTGATGAAGCAGTGATTTCACCACCAGTTGAACTAGATGAACTGTTTGATCCACCGAGTACACTACCATTTACTCGACCACCAGCAACATTAATAATACGGTTACCACCAACGGCTGTTTGAGTTGATCCACCATAAATTTGATTAATTGAACCAGTACTCATACCAATGTATACACCATTATTTGTTGCTGTTCCAGTAAATCCTGAACCACCATAAATAACGTTAACTATAGCTCCTTCAACTTTAACACCAACTGGATCTTGGAAGTATTTTCTCTTACCATTAACATAACATCCAGCTTCTAAGCTAACTGTTGGATTTAAATTATTACCACTATATGAATATCCAATATGACCTGATTTAACATTTGCAAATATAACAAATGGACTAGAATTACCAGCAATAAAGTTACCTGAAACTGTTGCTCCAATATATCCAACTTTTAATACTAAATTATCATGATCATCAATAGCTCTGTCATAATCATTACCAATAATAATTGTTTCATTAAATGTTTGACTATTAGAAGATGAACCAGATACGGCTGAATAATGACCACTTTCAACTATTACTCTAAAATTAGTAGTTGCACTACTATTAGCAGAGTGACCATATATAATATTAGCAGCCATATTAGTTGCTCCATTTTGACTTACAACATTTCTACCAATTTTTAAGTTTTTATTTGCAGCAAATATTGAATTACCTGCTGTATTACTTAAGTTATTAAATTCTGTTGTAGTACTATTAGTTGAACCAGTAAATCTTATATTTTCAATTACTAAATCATTTGAAATAGTTAAACTATTAGCAATACTTAATATACCAGCAGCGGTATTACCATTAACAGCACATCCAGTAACCGTATATGGTCTATCTTTAGCTAATTCTGTAATATTTAAAGCATTGCCTGTATGTCTAAAGATATTAGTATCTCTTGTTACTAAATAAAAATATCTATCTTGATCAACTACTGTACCATTATTTAATTCTATAGTAGCAATTGAATGACCTCTAGTATTATTAGTACTATCATTATATTGAATTAATTTATATGCTGTTGTACAGCTATTAGGAGCTGTACATAAAGTACCATTTGAAGTATAATATTCACCAGTATTAAGCATTGTTTGATTAGGATTATTAACTCTATAGAAGAATCCAGCTGTATTTATACCTTCAGTTAAGAAACTATATGTGTGAGGTACTAATGTTTCTTTTGCAAATGGTCCATTTGGATCTGGAGTAAAATTCATATAATCATCATCAAAATCAGTTACAAATACTGATGTATTATTAGCATTTGCTCTATAGTTAGGAACTATTTCAACTGTTCCCCCATTATATAATGAGTTTGCTTGTACTCCATTATTTACAAATGTATAAATATAACAAACATTACCAGCACCAGCATTACATCTTGTATTATTTCTATTAACGTATCTTATATTGGTACTATTTTGACTAGTTTTATAATATGTATATCTTGTTAAATAAGAATTATTATTAACAGTACCTGTTTGTTGTAATGTGTAATAGCCTTGTCTCCATCTAGCATACCCATATTCAGTTATAACATCATTTACGATATATGTCGTATCTTGCATAGACATTTGATTAAATTGGTTAATGTCACTTGATTCAGTTACTACATCAGCTATATACCAATTAACATTTAAGTGAATAGTTATTTCACTACCACCATTAACCGCTACTTCCATATATCTTGTATAGTTATCTTTTAAGAAATGCATCTTTGTATTATTACATAATCCCGAAGTAGTATCAGCATTTTGATTACATACCCAACCATTAAAAGCATATTCTATACCATTAACATAAGGTCTTTTACTAAATGGATTATCAATTAGTTCTACTTTAATATAATGTTGTCCATTACTATTAGTAGCTAATGTGCCATTAGAATTTCTTTCTAATCCATAATATTTATAATAAACATATTTATTGGTATTTTCACTACCTATTGGTGATACAGCACCAACTATAGATGGATTATTTAAATCAGCACCATCATATATTAATTCAACTTTAACCAAGTTGTCATCATCATAATAACCAGTTGAATCTGTACTTGGTAAAGTTCTACCTCTTACTTCCGTATAATTTAATCCTTTTAAGTAATAATAATCATTAATATAGTCATTAATATATATTGTATTATTTTCTAATCCTGTAGCATGAGCACTACTTATATCATGTGGTACTCCACTAGTATGTATTACTTCATCTATATCAAAATAATAAACGCCATCAATAACTACAACATAGTAAGTATTATTACCATTATAATCATTTAGGTTAATACTGCTTAAATCATTTACTGTTATACTATTTGAACTATTATTATAGTTATTATCTTTATATAACTTTGTACTTGTAACATTACTTAATTGATTACCTATATTATAATAATTTGCTGTATTAGAAACGCTATTACCATAAATAATTACATTATTAATTGTAGTATTAGTGATAGAATTAGCTAAACCTGATGATTTACTAGTACCTGTAAAATTAGAATGAATAATAACATTATCAATTATACTTCCATTAATGTTATTAGCTAGTAATCCAGCATCAACATTATTATTCAAATTTACATTATATAATCTTAAGTTTTTAATCGTAGCACCATTTAAATTAGTAAATAAACCACTTGCTAATTTACCATTTAATAATGCATGACCTTTAAAATCAATTGTACCATTAAAATTAGAAGCACTAGTTATATCAAATGTACCAAAGTCTAACGAAGTATTAACCTCATAATATTTATCTTTATAAAGGTTTTTTTCATCACTATTTAAACGATCTAAAAGATATGCAAAATCATTTGCGCTATTAATTTCAAACGGATTACTTTCTGTACCATTACCTAAACTAAAATTAAGAGAAAGTGTTCCATCCCAAATGTTACTAGTTGTATCCACACTAAAAGTTCTGTAAACAGCTATTGTTACAAAGATAGAAAATACTAATATAAGAATAATAAAATATTGGTTTTTAAATAAAGATTTTATCTTATTATTTATTCTCATAAAAACACCTATTCTCCTAATATAAATTATATCATAATAAGGCGCAAAAACCCATAAAAAAACTCCACTAAAAGTGAAGTTTTAATTTATAAATTTATATTAAAATTAAGTTTCTTCGATTGTTAATATTACATTATAAGAAATATCAGTACCAGAAGCATTGTTTTCACAGTCAATATCTTGACCTTCAATCCACATATATACTCTAATTTTAGTAATACCAGGTTGTAAAGTCATTAACTCTACATTTGTTCTTGGATTTTGTGCAGTTGGATTACCAATAGTTTTAATCGTATTATTGATTAAAGTAGTATTTGTATTTGTAACACCTTTAACCGTATTCTTTAAATCTTGATTAGCAAACGTATTGTTTAACCCATAATAATTAATAACATCGCCATTAACTAGTGCACTATTATTATCTGGTCCTGTAACACCATATTCAGACGCAATAGTTACAGCACTAGCAGTATGTATATTAGCATTTGGTTCCCATACTTGTACAATGTTGTCATCTACTAAATCTTTTGCACCAGTAATATCAGCAGCTGCTGCAGTTGATGCTGCATGTCCTTGGTGAACGAATGCAACACGTGCAGTTTCTCTTAAGCCTTTATCTTCATTATTTATTACTTGTGGATTCTCACCAGTAGACATAGTATCTTTATGAGCTACTGTAGCATTCTTACTTAAATAAACAGTTTCGTTTTGTTCAACCTTTAAGAAAATATCGAATGCTATAAAGTCACCTGTAGTCCCTTTCGCTTCAGGAGACAAAGTTGAAGTTATTTCATAATTACCTGTTGTTTGATTTGAACTAACTAACCCTTTATACATTTTTAAGTATCCATAATCAGACGCATTTTCACTAGTTAAAATTCTTTGGAATGAAGATGATACAGCATTTAATTTCTTTGGAACCATATTTACATTACCACTATAAGCATTATCTGTAATATCTGCATTTGTAATTACTGTCTTCCAAGTAATACCATCTGTTGAAATTTGTAAACCATTACTTGCTTCAACGTGAACATCCAATGAACTAATAGTTACTGTTTGGTTAGCAGTAAACCATGCATATGTTGATGTTGCAAACATAATTATTGTAATGAATAACAATAAAATCAACGATTTAAGTTTTTTCTGTTTTCTTTGTTTTTTCTTATTTTTCATATAAATCAAACTCCTTAATTTTTATCTTCAATATGTTCTTCAGTAATATTCATATGTACTTTTATTTCTCCACCTATCAACGCATCGATACAATCAGGATCATCTCCCTCAATCCATATAACTACCGTGAACTTATCACGATCATTAGGATTGAAATCTTTACGTTGTTCTTGGATTAAAATATTTTTTTTATGACCTATATAAACAAACTTTTCTGTATCCACTTCCGCTTCCCCAGATAAACTATTTGCTTTAGCATAAGTCTTCATATCGTCGTTTCTGTATATTCTAATTCTAACAGCTTCATCAACGTTTTTAATAACATCATCAAGAATAATTTGATACCAATAATTTAAGATATCTTTTCCTTGATTCTCAATATAGAAAGTATATGCAATATAATTTTGTCCATTATGTGATCCTTCACTACTCTTATGAATATCTTTAGGTAACCAATTAACTGATATATTATCCATAAAATTAACCGGTGTTGCATAAAGTATATTCTTTGGCGTCGGATCATTTAATGACTCATATACCGATATACCACTCTCTAACGTTTTATTAGAATCTAGTGTAACAGTAAACCTACCTTCGTTATAAATTACTTGTAATATGATATAAACTACAATTAAAAATAAAAGTAAACATAAAGATGACAACTTAATAATTCTTGCGAACTTTTTTCTAAATCTAAGTGTCTCAGCTTTTACGTATACCTCCTTTGATAATCTTGCCATATCTCACCACCAAGTACACATATGATATACTGACCTATCATACAAAATTATTATATATTAAATATGTTTTTAAATCAATATTTTTGCCCTCTTCTTTTAACTCTTAACACTATATTTTCAAATATGTGTAAAGTATTCATTATACATTACACTATTTTTACAAAAGTATTTACATTTGCGATATAATTAAATCGAGAATAGGAGTGGTATTTTTTGATATTAGAATTAATTCAGAAGCGTAAGATACGTATACTTATAGCTTTACTATCACTAGCCATCCTATTGTCTAGTATACAAAGCTCATATGCCAAGTATCTATCGACCGCTAGTGCGATTGCTAATGTTTCTATATCGCGTTGGTCTATAATAGTAAACAATCAAGATATACTTGAAAATAACAATTTCTCAAGTACAATCGTACCATCGTTTGAAAGTAATAGTCATATTGCCGATAATATAATTGCCCCCACTTCAAGAGGTTCAATTCAATTAGTTATAGATGGTACAAACACTGATGTATCATATAGTGAAACAATCAGTTTTGATTTATCTAACGATACAACAATAGCAGATATAAAAATAACTGGATATAAAGTAAATAATGAATCAGTTTACAACTTCCAAGCTAATGAAGCCCACGAAATAGTAAGAACTCATTTACGTAACGATGTATCCAAAACCGATACAATAATAATCTATTTCGAATGGATAGATGGTACCGGAGAAACATTAAATAACATTCAAGATGCACAAGCAACTCGTAATGCAATAGCCAAAGTAGATGTTAATGTAGATTTTGTTCAAGTAACAAATTAAAAGAGTATTTAATAATACTCTTTTTTTAATTCCCTTCTCCATTATTTTGATTATTATTATCGTCATTTGGAAGAATTTGTTGGATAAATACTTTTATCTTAAATTGTAAACAAGGATCATCTGGATTTGACTGCTTAAAGGTATAAGCTTGTTGTCCTAGTTGTGTATCTTGTGCATCGTGTCCACTTTCATACGGCCAAGTCATATCTAAACTATAATTAGAAGAACCTACAATCGCTGGCATAAGTGCATTAGTAAATCCCATCGTAATAGTAAATGGGAATAATGTACTATTAGCTAATATCGTCTCTAATTGCGCACTAGTATAATCATTAGCATTTTCTGGCAATCCCGCTTCATCACGACCTTCTTTTGTATAATAAGTCGAACCAAACAACGTAAATTCCATAATAGTATAATGTACACTAGCATCCATTTCACCATGATTACTAGCGGCCAAATCATAATGATATGGCGTCATACCCGGATATATATTATCCACGGTTAAAAATACATAATCTACTATTGGTGAATTACCAGCTTCAAAAAGAACATCCCACGCACTAACGTGAACATCTAAACTTGTGCTAACCTTAGTTGAAAAGATAAACCATCCAAATGTATTAGCTAATACAAGGACAATTAATATAACTAATCTACTAGGTTTAACAACTTTAAAGAATATTTTTGAATAATCTTTAAAACTAAGCTTTTTCTTCCCCTTCTTCTTCGTCATCTTCATCATCCTTTGATAGAATTATTGATAATACTTGATAAATAAAATAAATACTAATAACAATGAATAATCCGTAATAGAATACATCATGTGTCATTAATTTACTTACAAAAGAGAAAACAACTGATTTATATATTACTTTACCTCTAATACTATCTTGAGATATTTCTGGATCTATTGCCTCATTAGCATCTCCTTTAGTAGTAAAATAATATTTTTGATCTTTTTCATCTTTTCTTTTTTCAATAATTCTATGTGTTAAAACTAAACCTTTTAAATCCCCTTTTTCTCCCTCATAGGTAACAACGTCACCTATTTCTAAACTACCAGGATCAACTTTATCAATAACAATTATATCTCCGACTTCTATTTCTGGTCTCATGGATCCTGTAACTACTGTATATGCTTGATAACCAAACATATTTATTTTACCCTTAGAGAATCTTTGAGCAACTACAAATACAAATATAACTAGTAATACAATTGTTAAAATTGCTTTTAATGTTTTACCTATTATTTTTACTGCTTTCATTTTATACCCCATATATCAAATGTATTTATTTTTTCTAAATATCCATTCATATGCTTTAAGAAGATATTTTGGATTTCATCTAAAGAAGCCTTATTTCTATTTCGAGATATAGCTATCTTAGCTCCAATTGTATCTTTTAAATCCTCTAATGGCATATCAGCATTTAATTCAATTATTTTTTGAATTAAATTATCTGTTATTTCTTCAATCTTTTTCTTTTTGTCTTCTTTTCTTTTCGTTTCATTTAACGTACATAAACTAATATAATCAAGTAAGAAAACCTCATCAAAATAAGATCTTAATACACCTTCATCCTCATACTTTTTATTCTCTTTAGTAACTTTATTAGTTGCTGCTGTATGAGTTTGTAAATAATCCCACAAACGCATTGCATATTGGAAATTAGTATTCTTTAAAATAACGTTTGTTTTCTTAATCGGAGGTATTACTTTAGCAACGTGTAATCTCTTTAATGTTTTATATACGTCTGAATTAGTTAATGCACTAATTTGTGTTTCTAATCTTTCAATACGCTCAAGAATATCATCTTTACCTTTTTGATTACTATAATCACTTTGATGATATATTGAACTTAAATTTACATCAATATTAACTCTTTCTCCACCAAATCTACTTACACCATGATATTGAATTTTCTTTTCATCTTTTAATGAATCATATAAATTGGCATCTTTTTTCTTTAGTTGAATATAGCCGATCATATTGTTTATCAATGTATAAATAAGACGGTTTTCATAAGTATTATAACTTTCATCTTTATTGATATTTAATATCTTAGATGGTTTAACTGAGCCATCATCTTCAATCTCTTGTATTAAATTAGTATGTTTAGCTAAATGTTTAACTGATTCAACAGTTACACGTCTAGCTAATTCAATTTTAACTATTTCTTCTTCATTTATGATAAATCTATTCGGATTACGTAAAATATTATCTAAATATTTAATTGTATCTTCCATTAGATCTAACCATTCATAATCTACTTCAACACGATTATATAATTTACTTACTTCAAGAACTGATCTTGTATTATCACTAAAACTATCTGAGACAGTTGAGTCTTTATATAAATCATATACTCTTAATTTATCCATACTCAACTACCCCATCTTCTTAAGTCTTAATAAATATTCAATACATTCATGCATTTTATTTTCGCCAAATGTATCATTTAAGAACTTAATAAAGTTATCAATCTCATCTTTAATATAAGCAATATTTAATTGTTCGAACTTACGTAAAATCTTTCTTGCAATGAAGTAATCAATACCATCAATTTCGTCTCCACCACAAGCTACATATACTGGTACGAACTTACGCATATGAGCAACAATACGGTTACCAAACGCAATACGGAAATGAACTATTACATAATCGTCCATCTTATTAACCTTATCTAATGAATCATCACTAATTGGATTTGATTTAATTGCTGTTTGGAATAAATCATTTAAGTATGAGAAGTTAATATCTTGTGCTTCAACTTCTTCAGCCTCAAATACTTCACCTTTATCATTAATATCAATTGGCATAGCACGGTCGTAAACTTTATCAGTAACCATGAATGTCGAGTCATCGTTATTAATTGTTCCGATATACCAAATATTTTCTGGTATTTTCATTTTACCTTCGAATAAATGTTTAGGGTCATTCTTCCAGGCAGATGGTACTATTTCTACAATCCATTCATCATGGTTAGGCATTTCTAGAATAGATAACATCTCGGCGAAATAATATTCGACACGAGAGATATTCATTTCATCTAGGATAATTGTATAAATATCATCTGTATATCCAGCAACATACATTTCTTTTAATACTTCAGTTTCATTAAACTTCTTTGTAAATTCGTTAAAGTATCCAAATAACTCTGTTCTATCACGCCAAGATGGTTGAACTGACGCAATACATGAGTCATGCTTTAAGAATTTTCCCCAAGCATATGCTAAGGAAGTTTTACCTGTACCAGAAATACCTTGTAAGATAACTAACTTAGTACTTGCTAATGATGCAATAAATAATTTAATCATATCAGACTTGTAATATAATCCTAACTTACTTGCTGCAAAATTTCTAAATAACTCTACTAATTCTGGTAAAGTAAAGGTATTACCATAATCTTTAATTTTATAATTTTGAAATTGTAAATCAACATCGACAAGTTTTGGGAATCTGATAGCTTCATCTTGATTGACAAAGTCACCTTCTTCAGCTTGGTCTTCACCCGTACCTGCTCCAGTATCTGTACGTTTCAAACCAAGTTGTGAAACTCTCATAGCATATAACTCATCTTTTTCTTTCATAAGTTTAGCTACTTGTTCATTTAATTCTCCAACTTCATCTAATAATTCTTCTTGTTCTACTAATGATTTTCTTATACGCATATATTTTCTAATTGCTAAGAATGCTAAGAAGAATATTAACCCTAACATAACAACTAATACAATAATTGCTACAACTACTAATATCCATTCTGGGCCATTAAAATCACCCTTATAATCCTTAATAATTGTTATATATGCCGGTACATTAAACATCTTTACAACGCCATTAAATATACCTAAACCAATATCTAATAAACCATTAAAGAATTGCGATAAGAATTCATATAAAAATCTAAAAAAAGTATCTATATTAATCACCTCAACTTAATTAATGGTACTCCAATTAAATCATCACTATTCATAATATAATCTAAGAAATCAGATTTACGATTAATTATAATATATGCAAATAATGGTAACTCATTTGTTTTTCCATCATAACTATCATCAATAATGATAGCAAATCTATATCCATTTTGAATCAATTTCTTAATCTTAGTACTATTTTCTAAATATACACTATATGAAATAGAAAATACTATTTGTTTTAGTGCTAGTGTATTATTTACATATTTAAAAAATCTATCACACTTCTTATTCTTTCCCCATAAAGAATCAGGGAAATTAATAAGATAACACTCTTTAAATTCTTCGTTTAATGCATTTTCTAATATTTGATAAGAACACATAACTAATGTTAATTGAATAGCACTTTCAGTAACTATATCACTACTAAATGCTTTTTCTATAGCAGTCTCACTATATAAATAACTAATTGGTACATTATGTGTTAAATTAGCACTATATAAATTCGTTTTAACTTTATCATAAGATATTGAAAATTTATTAGTTTCAAAAAGTTCCATAAAAGCTCTTTTTCTCTTTTTAAATATTCTATACCAATTATTCAATTTAGTTTTTTTCGTTTTCTCTTTACTAATTTTTATATTCTCATCATCAAAGAATATATCGATTATATTGTATTCATTTTCTAAAGATACTAAATCATCTAAATAAATAATATATCCAAATAAAGAAAAGATATTTTTTAATGTTTCTTCTTTTTCTTTAGTTTCTAATATTTTATATGTATCTTCCAAATCTTTACCAATACGATCTACATTATCTTTAATATTGGGATGCATTGTTTCATTATAATATCTAACATTTATATACTTATTTAAGAAAGGGTCTATTAAACTTTTAACATAATCTTTATCTAAAGCAATTTTATAAAACTCTAGTAACTCTTTTTTAATAAATGATGTATATTCTAAAATGATATTATAATCCATAAGTTTTCCCCTTTCTAAACACTATTAAATGTAATTATACTTGTTCCATAACCATATTTATAACTATAGTCTTGATTGATATCTACTTTGTAAAACTTAACATCTAAACTTGTTAATGGATTCATTACAAAAGTAATTGAATTAATATAACTTACACCACCTATATTTGTCGTTGTATAAGTCGCATTCTTTAATAATTCTGCTGTATTATCAAATAACAATACATTAGGATCAAAACCAATTGTTATTGTTTGACTAACACACTTTCTTTGATCTTGTGGACTTAAAGTTCTAAAGACTGTAACGTCTAAGTCTTGTCCAACATGATAATTACCAAAATCCTCAGTTACCTTACAAGATGAAACTGCATTCGTTATACTTGTTAACATATAAGCACTCTTAACACTATCAGTAATATCATAAGTTACACTTTTTCTTGTAACTACATACTCAAAAGTAGCACTTATTGTTTTAACATATGGCGCTTCACTTGTCGCCGATACAGCTATTACGGTACTTTCTCCTTCACGGAATGTTCTTTGTGGTACTGCCGTAATAGTTATTATTTTTTGATTACCACTATCTTTATAAATAACTCCCGGACTATCATTTGTTGTACACATAACATCATCTTCACAATCAATAACTATATTATATGGAATATCATAATCTGCTAATAAATAATCATTTTTTTGACTTTTTAAAGCAAATTCTACTGTTATATTTTCTACTCCTGACCAGTTATCAACTTGGAATCCTGGATTATTTTCAGCCAATCTATTACTCGTAAAGTAATAATCTTTACTTGAAAAAAAGAACTCATGAATCTCCGTTAACACAAATTTAGCTAATGAATAACCAAGTGGTAACACTAAAACTATTGTTATTAATAAAGCTATATTTCTATGCCTAATAATAAACTTTTTTACGTTTTTTAGTACCTTACGCATGATTTCCACCCACCATCTGTTCGGAATCAACTTTTACTTCAATTAACTCAATAACTCCTGCTAATTCATCTGGATAATTTTTATATCTCTCAGGAAATTTAACTGCTAATACAAATGAATGTGTTGTATTTGTACTATAAGGTAAATTTTTAACTATTCCTGTATTCATAGTCAAATAATAAACCCCATTACTATCTTGAGTTGTCGCAGAATTAGTAATTAAATTAGTTTTCGTTGTATCACCATATTCATATAATTCATATGTTAATGGTAAATTAGTCGTCGCAATAAAAGTAACGCGATATGTTAAATTAACATTCGCTTTCTTTTGTTTTTTTTCATCATAATTACTTATATTGAAAAAATATTCATATGCTCCTTCTTGGGGAACTATACTTTCAAGTTTCATTGTTTTCGATTGACTTTCAACTCCAACAAAATAAAATGCTATATCAGGATTTACTCTAACATTACCATTTGTTTCTAATCTTGAATAAGTAATTGCTCCTCCACCAATTAATATTACTAATGCAATAATTAAAAATGAAATAAATAAAGAACGTTTAAGCATATTCATATGAAACATACTAAAAAACTTATCTAACTGTTCTTTCATATTATTTCACTTTCTTTTCTATCGTCTTTTGAATAGCCTTTAAATTTAAACGAATTGTATTTTCTTCATTCTCCTCTTCATCTTCGTATAATTTATATTCTTTAATTGGCTTTTCTACTTTTTTTGTCTTTGGAACAACAGATTTCTTTAAACCTCTTCTTCCAACTTTAACTTCTTCTATTTTTATTTCTTCAACTTCTACCTTTTTAGGTTCTTTTTTAGTTGTTTTCTTTGGTTTAACTTCTTCTTCCTCACCAGGTTTTTTAATGTTTGGAAGCTTTCTAATACCTCTTTCTGGCTTTTTCTTTTCATTTAATAAACTATCTATTTCATTAATATCAATAGCTCTAGTCAATTCAATTAAATCTTCTTTTAAAGCTACATCCTTTTTACTTGACGTCTTTTCATTTACATGAACAACTTTCGGTTCATCATCAGTATTTACACCAGCAAAAGCTAGTTTTTGTTTATTATCTTTCTTCTTATAAGAAATAGCAAAATCAAATAAAACTAAAGTAATTACTAAACCAACTAATATCTTTGGATCACTTAATATATCTTTCCATCTTTTTAGTTTAGGATATACTTTAACAACTTTACCTACGACATCATTAGCACTTATTGGTGTATCCGAAGAATTATTAGCATCTCCCTTAACAATAATATTATTTCCACTAACCGATACTATTCTATGTGTAATAATAGCGCCATCTTTAATATATGAAATAATATCTCCGACACTATATTTTTCTCCTATTTTAACTACAATAATATCATCAATATTAAGCGTAGGTTCCATTGAGCCACTACTAATAGCTAATGCTGTATATCCAAAATAAGAGCTATACATTTTATCATTTGCTAAAGCTATAACTTTAGTAACAATAACAAGGCATAAAACAGCTATTAATATACCTGTAAAAACATTTGCTACTATTTTCATAATATTTTTAGCCATTTTATCACCTTCCTATTATATTTTCTTATTGAATATGTTGTTTAAAATTAACTCCGATTTCTATTGGGAAATTTTGATTTATTAATTCAGAATCTTCTGCATCATGAAGACCATCTTCATGCCATAATAAATTCATATTTATATGATATGCTCCAGCATCTTCTAATAATATTGTTCCACTATACTTACCATTACTATATACTAAATCCAAATCTGAACTAGTCATAGTAAAAGTAATATTATCATGATCAGCAAATACTGAACTATCTACATTAAATTCAAAATCCACTGATACATCAGCATTTGTTGTATCCAATACTATTGAATATGTTCCTGTAGTACCTGGAGCAAAAAAGCCCGTTTCAACATTGTCATTCCCACTAAATGCTAAATCATTCAATGAAACTGTTCTATTTTCGTTTATAGTAATATCTTCGATTTTAATTATCCAATCTACAACATCTAATTCAGCAGTTCCTGAACCTATTGTTTCTAATAATGCAAATGTGCGTGTTATCGTAAACAATAAAAAAGCAATTATTATGGTAGCAATTAACAATGTTTTTCTTTTAAAGAAAGACATATATAATTACTATGCTCCTTTAGCTCTTTTTACTTCTTCAACAATTGCCATTGCTTCATAAACTATAACAATTAATGTTGGGAATATGATCAAGAATAAAAATCCTAATCTTGAAGATACGATACTAACAGCTGTACCTACTCCATGAAGAACTTTTGTAGAATCTGCTTTTCCTAAAATGTATTCACTTGAGAAACCAACCCCATTAATAACAAATGTTGTTTCCATTGAACTAACATTTTCTTTAGACTCTACTACTCCTAAATTAATAAGTCTTTCATTAGAGTATCCCGGTCTAGCCAAAAATACTTCATCGCCTTCATTAATCTTTGAGTTTTTATCTCTCTTAATAAAGATTAAATCTCCCTCATTATATCTTTCTCCTAATTCATCACTATCAGCAACTACTAGATAATAGTCACCAATTTTAGATACAGAATAACTATTGTATGATAATAAATATACTGTTGCTACTAAAGCAAAAGTAAACCACACAATAAATAATACTGTAAGTACGATTCTTTTAACTAAATTCATAAAACCACCTATCCTATAATCATACACAATAATTATAACATATATACGTGTCAAATAGAATAAAAAAAGGACAAAAACCAGACAAAAAAAATTCAAAGATTTTACTCTTTGAATTCAAAAACATAATCTAATATTTGAACTTCGTCTCCACGTTGTGCTCCAGCTTTCTCTAAGGCTTCTTCAACGCCCATTCCACGTAGTTTTCTACCGAATCTATCAACTGACTCTTCTTCGTTAAAACGTGTCATTACAAGGAGATTTTCTACTTCTTTTCCTCTTACTACCCAAATATCATTTTCACGTGTAACTGTAAATGGTTTTACATCTTCATATTTGAATACTAAATGATTATCATCATTTTCTTTTTTATATAGTTCAACTTCATCTTGTTCTTTAACTAATTCACCTAATTTTAAAATTAAATCATCCCATCCATTATTATCATACATTGTCAAAGGAAATATTAATTCATTTTTATATTCTTTTTTGAATTTGTCCAAGTTTTCTTGAGCATTAGGCAAATCCATTTTATTAGCAACTATTACTCTTGGTTTTTTATTTAATGATTTATCATACTTTTCTAATTCATCAACAATAGTTTTAAAATCATCAATCGGATTTCTTCCTTCTTCGGAACCCATATCTATAACATGAGCAATAACTTTAGTACGCATAGCATGTCTTAAAAATTCATGCCCTAAACCAATACCTTCCGAAGCCCCTTCGATTAATCCTGGTAAATCTGCGACAACATAAGAAGTTAAATCTTTAAATTTAACTACTCCAAGATTCGGACTTAATGTTGTAAAATGGTACGCTCCAATTTTAGCATTACAATTACTAATCATATTAATTAATGTACTTTTACCTACACTAGGCATACCCACTAAGCCAACATCGGCTAATACTTTTAAATCACATCTGATTTTCTTTTCTTCCCCCGGTTCACCTAACTCACTCATCTTAGGTGCTGGATTATCATGAGTAGCAAAAGCTTTATTACCTCTACCACCTCTACCACCACGACATACAACAACACTTTCATCCTCATGTGTCAAATCTGCAATAACTTCATTAGTTTTAGCATCAATAATTGTTGTTCCTAATGGTACATCTACATATATATCTTCAGCATTAGCTCCAAACTTATTAGAACCTTGGCCATTTTCTCCTTTTTTACCTTTAATATGTTTAGCAACCTTTAAATCAATTAAAGTTCTTAATCCTTTATGTGTACGGAATATAATTGATGATCCACGACCACCATTACCTCCATTAGGTCCACCCATATCAACATATTTTTCTCTACGGAATGATGTACATCCATCTCCACCTTTACCTGCCGTTACAGTTATCGTAACTTCATCAACAAACATACATTATCCCTCCCTTTTGTTCAGTTCAACTATTGTACAACCCAAATTCATATTATACAAGTTAAAACTTTTAACTTGCTTATTTTTCTTTAATTCTGTATGGATATATTTTCTTAATATATCTTCACCTTTACCATGTATGATACAAACTTTTTCTTTTCCTAGATGATAATTCTCATTTATAAAGTCATTTACCACAGTCATAACGGTGTCACGAGTCTCCCCGTGAACATCTAACTGTGGTAATATTTTTAAAAAAGGATCAATTTGTCTAAACATTTCCCGTATTATCAAACATGTTTGTTTCCACAGGTGCTGGTGCTGGTTGTACAGGTGCTACAGGAGCTACTGGTTCAGTTGGTGCTACCGGTGCCGTTGGAGCAACTGGCGCAACAGGTGCCACTGGAACTACTGGAGGAACTGGAGCAGCCGGTGCTACTGGAGCAACAGGCGCTACTGGTTCAACTGGAGGAGTAGCAATTGGAGTTTGAGTAAATGCTGATGGTGTTACTTCTGCAGGAGCAGGAGTTTCAACCGGAGCTGTATCAGGTGCTTGAAGTGGTGCTACTGCTCCAGGTGTTGGAACAGGAACATCATTTGAAGCAACTTTAACACTTGACGCTTTACTTCCAAGTCCAAGTTTATTTCTCATTCCTGAATTATCTAATACTTCATCAATCGTTGGAATTGCTGTAACTTCTCCAACTTTAGCTAAAGAAATAGCTGCAGCTGTATTAGCTAACTTAACTGCATCATCTAACTCAACATTATTTGATAAACAGAAAGCTAATGTACCAACGAATACTGAATTAAATGAACTTCTATCAACCGGTTCAAGTTTCATTTCTGGTAACATCTTAACTTTACTATCTACACTATATAAAATCTTATGATTATCTAGAATAATTATATGGTTTGCTTTTCCACATACATCTACTATTTTTTGATAAAAATCTATATAACTAGAAATATTAGTACCTAATGGTGTTTTAGTAAGTTGTTCTGCATATGATTGAGTACATACAACATGAGTACATCTCTTAGCATTAGCTAAAGTTTCATGATTAGTAACTTCTGCATAGAATAATGTTCTTACAGTTTGGTTATTATTTAATAACGCTGTTGCTCCTGCACTATCTGTTGCATCCATAACAACATAATCAGGTATAAAGTCATATTTAAATCTTGTAACTACGAATTCTGGATCATTACTTGCTACTTTAGTTACAACTCCTGATTTTTGATTCAAAATAAATGTATTTGTACTTGTTGGATTTGTAAAACCAACTTCCATAAATTTAGTATTAATTTTATGTTCGGCAAATACATTTCTTATTTTTTCAGCATCACCATCATTACCTAAAATACCAGCAAAATGAACATTCATATTCCATTTAGCAAGTAAACAAGCTACTGTTGCTGATGTATTTCCTACTGAAACTACTCTTTCTTTAATTGAGAAAATATCACCCTCATTTGGAAAACTCTGTAATGGTAAATAATAATTTACTGCTGGTTTTCCTATTACTAATATCTCCACTATTATCACCCTATTCTATGAATATTATAACATAAAATAAAAAAAAACTATATTTTTTTATAGTTTTTTATTTTAAAATTATAAAGATCTTTTTGCATATCAGTTAAATTACTTGCATCTACAAACTTCTCCGCATAATTACACATTCCTAATACATCTCTTTGTTTATCGTAATTATTCTTAATTAGGATCTTTATTACTGTTAACATATATGCTAATTTTTCTTCTGGAGAATTAAATTTTTTTAATTCATTCTTTACAACATCTAGACTAAATGCATAATCAAAATCAAATAAATCCGTTTCATAATCCATTTCATCTGATGTTGGGCAGAAATCATAATAATTCTCTAAAGAATACATTTCTACTTCTTCGCCTTCAGCTAATTTTCTTATAATTTCTTCTTCATTACGATATGTATTTGGTACATCAAAGAAATCATTATTCATATCACGACATTTTTGAATCATTTTAATTGCTTTATCAAAATCCATTAAATGTGTATAAGCTATACTTAACATATAATTTACTTTAACATTAGAATCTTCTTCATAGTAATTAAAACATTCTCCATAATCTATTACTTTACTAAAATCATATAACTCTAGAGCACATTCCATCATTACAACATAATCATTTGGACTTAAATATTTATCTCCAACTTCGTTATAGTATTTTAAAGCGTATTCATAATCGCCCATTTTATAAGCTGCTTCACAAGCCATACAAGTAAATCTTGGATCTGGAATATCAGCCGCTAAATTATATTCAGATACTGAATCAATTACCCCACGATAATCTTCTTTTTCATCACAAGATAAAATTCTACTTTCTAGTTCTTCTAAAACTGGATCATGTTTTATATAATTAAATAATTTAATCATTAATTCTTCTACTAAATATTGAATATCTTTAGCCATTAATGCTTGATCACATTTATCTTTAAACAATAATAAATATCTTAATGCTTTATAATATTCTTTATTATAGTAAGCTTTACGATATAAATCAAAATAATTAATTGTTTCTATTTCTTCGAAATCTTTATTTAAAGGTTCAATATTATTTAACATTTCGGCATCATATTGTCCATTAATATTTAATGGTAATGCTTCGATTGTTCCATAAGCATCTATTGAATTAATAATAACATTTCTTTTTTCATTTATTTCTTTTTCTTTAATATACTCTAGAGCACATAAACATTGTTCATGTAAAATAATATATACCATACTATTACGTTCTAATTGATCAACCACTTCACATACTCTATAAAAATCATTACTCATCAATAAACGATTAATTACTGTTATATAACTACCACTAATACCATTCTCATATCTTCCATTTACTAAAGAACCATCTTCTAAACCAGTTAATTTATGATTAAATAGCATCATTAAATCAAAATATTTAGTAAATGAAGCACCATAAATACCATATAAATCTTTTAAATCTGCTGCAAAATCATCATATCTTTTTTCGATAATATCAAATACTAATTGTTGTTCATATTCTTTATATTTTTCTTGTTCTTTTTCACTTACTTCTTCTTCAAAACATTCCGGATATAAATATTCAATTGTATCTGGTTCTAACATATTAAATTCTAATAAACTACTTAGATTATCATCTTCAAAATGAGCTACTAATCTTCTCATTAATTCATTAGCTATTGTATAATTATTTTCATTTATATATTGTCTAATTTTGTAATAATAATATCTTAAATGCATAGGAATATCTGTATGTAATAAATAATCATCTAATAATATACGATTATCTTCCACAAATAAATATCTATATAATTTAGCATTATTTAAAAAATTACTCTTAGTTTTCATTAATAAATCATATATTTCTTGTCCTTTAGCATAATCACCATACATCATATAAAGAACATAATAAAAAAACCAAGATTCTTCTATACTACTACCTATTTGAATTTTATCTTTATCAAATTTTTCCATAATGCTTACTTCCCCTTCGATTAAAGTATTATTATATGTTAAACGATATAAAAATACAATAAAAAAGAACTATAAATAGTTCTAAATTTTTATGTTTTCAAAGCTATTATAAATTATTCCATTATTAGCATATCTCTTACCATCTAATTTAATATTAATAACTCTTTCTAAATTACTCTTATCTTCAACATAAAATATCTCTATATAAGCATTCTTAATAAAATCATATTTCATATTATCAACAAATACTTCATTATATCCATATGCTTCTTCATGATATATTTTTAAGTCTTCTAAATACTCTTTTAAAGATACTTTACCTTCTGTTACTTTACCAACCATTAATTTCTTATTACCCCTATTATAATAATACATATTAACTTCTATTCTTTTTACTTTTTTATCTATTCCTTCATATTTAATATTATTTATATTTAATATATTTATTCTATTAGATAAAGTAATATTACCAGATATACTTAGTCCATTATTATTACCATTAAAAGTATATATAACAAATGAATTATAATTAGTAACTGTATATACAAATATTAATAAAACTATAAATAACCCTAAAAATAATAATATCTTTTTTATCATAACCATATCTCCCTATAAGATAAATATACAATAAAAAAAGAACTATTTCTAGTTCTTAAATACCAAGTGGCGTTCACGGGGGGATTCGAACCCTCGACCGACCGCTTAGAAGGCGGTTGCTCTATCCAGCTGAGCTACGCGAACAAATCACGTCTCTTTAAATGACTAATTCATTATAATACATAAACAATTTTTATGCAAGTGAATTAACTATCTAAAGAGACTTTTTAATCTTATTTTACGCTGCGTATGTATCTAGACGATATATTCTTTGACCATAAGTTAATATCTCATATATTTCACGATCATTTAGTTCATTTACTTGATTAATATTAACTCTATATAAATCTCTGATTAAACCTTCATTAATTAATTTCATTAATAAGTTATATCTCTTACCAATTATTAAACTATTAACATTATTAACAACCATTTCATAATATTCAGTATCTAATATTAATAAAATTAATACATATAAATTATTTAATCCAATACTATTTGATACATCCATATTAATTATTTGATCATCTATTTTATGTGAAGTTAATAATTTTAATATACTTCTTAAACTATAATTCTTACCATTAAATAATTGTTCTAATAATTCAAATGAATTACTTTCTACTAATTTATAAACAAATACTTTTTCTACTGGATTTAATGATTTAAAATGATCATCTAACATTTCACCATTAAAGCTTTCAGTACCACATTTAATTTGTTCATATTTTTCTTCAATAATTTGAATTGGTAATTCTGTATATTTTCTACTTGTAATTATACCGTTTTCTTCGACATACTTAACGGCTTCTTCACCCAAGTTTTGAATTTTATTGTAAAAGGATAAAATTTCTGTGTTACTTTTAGCAATTTCAGAACTATTTAAATAAGCAGTCATAAATGAAACCAAAATATTTTCAGGCATTCTTAAAATAGTTGAATCAACAATTTGTCTTATTGTTTCAATATCAAAGTGTCTATCTAATTCTATTAAGAAGAATTTGATCGCAGTTTTATTAGAGTTATATATCTTTTTTAATTCGTTATTACTAAGCATATTAGATCTTTTAACATCATCAACGATATATTTATCTAATAATGAATATTCTGTTTCAAACTTATTAGCTGTTACTGGGCTTAAAATCTGATTAAATACATTAGTAATACCCATAGTAACACTCCCTTTCACGAACCTATATAATACTAGATATCGATAATTTTGTCAAATGAAAAACAAGTATTTCTACTTGCTTGTTGAACCAAATCCACTAATTCGCATTCCACTAGCTTCATCATCATCACTAGTTAAGAATTTTTGAAAAATTCCTTGACCAATTGCTTCGCCTTTTTTAATTAAAACATCTTCTTCTTTAATATTATAAAATGCAAACATGATATGACCATCATTATCTGGATTATTATAATAATCGGCATCAATTACTCCGACTGAATTAGCAAGTATTAAACCTTTTTTCTTTGGATTACTACTACGATTAAATAAATATAATACTTCATCCTTTTTAAAATAGGCTTTTACTCCTGTTTTAATTAGTGTTGGTGCCATTCCTTTTTTAAATGATGGAACAACTATATCTTCAGCACACTCAAAGTCATATCCTGCACTTTTAGCCGTTTTTCTAACTGGTAATTTTATATTCTTATCTTCAAATCCTTTACAAACTTCAAATCCCCTAGTTCTTGTTTTTCTCATTATTACCTCTCCTTGTCAAATACCTTAATTTCTACATATATTACATTATCGTAAATATATTTAATTATTTCTTCAATATTATCTTCTTTAGTTAATTCTATAAATGATAAGAAACCACCTGTTGAAATTTTTTGGAACTCACTTTCAATACTTAATTTCTTAATATTATCTATTTTTTCACGATAATCTATATGATAACTATTAGTATAATATCCTTTATCAGTAACATCTTTTATTTTACCAAATTTTTCTAAATCTACTTTAGCAAATCTCTTATCTATGCAAATATCTGGTGTACCATATAATACAAAGCTTAATCCCGTAGCATTTTTCCACTCATTACATTTTTCTTTCATATGTTTTAATACTTTAAATGCAAAATCATTACCTAATTCTTCTGTTTGTGATACACCAGTCATTAATTTAGTAACTTCATATAAACCAATATATCCTAATGATAATGTTGCATATCCATTAGTAACATATTTATCAAACTTTTCTCCTTTACCTAAACGAGCTATAGCACCATTTTGCCAATGTATTGGCGATGTATCAGAAGTACCTCCTAATAAAGCATGATATCTTAACATTAAAGCTTCACGAACTAAATCTAATCGTTCATCTAATAATTGCCAGAACAATTCTATATCTCCATCAGCAATTATACCTATTTGTGGTAAATTAATTGTTACTACACCTAGATTAAATCTACCTGTCCATTTATAATTACCCGTATTATCTCTATATGGTGAAAGGAATGCTCTTGATCCCATTGGACTAAATACATTACCTTCGTATACTTCGCGCATCATCTTTGCACTTATAAACGCTGGTGCTTGTCTTTTTTTCGCACATTCCATTGCTAAAGATGTTATATAGTCGTATTTACCACCCTTTAATGCATTATTTTCATCTAATACATATACTAACTTAGGTAAACATGCACTAACATATTCCCCCTCTTCATTTTTTATACCAACAATTCTTTGCTTAAATACTTCTTCGAATAATTTAGCATTTTCATTAATATATGGATCTTTATCATCTAAATACATAAATAATGTTACTCCTGGATTTTGTCCATTCGTCGTCATTAATGTATTAATTTGATATTGAATTGTTTGAACTCCAGCTTCTAATTCACGAGTTGTTTCTAAATCCACAATCTTTTTTATATCTATATCTGAAACACTATCTTTAACACAGTTTTTAATACGCTCATAAGTCTTTTCATAACTTCTTCGTATATATTTACCTAGTACACTTAAGTTAAGTGATACTCCACCATATTGGTTCGAAGCTACAGCAGCAATTATCTGGCATAGAACAATTGATGCTACTCGAAAACTCTTCGGAGTTTCAATCATTTCTCCATTAATTACTGTACCATTATCTAACATATCTTCAATATCTATTAAAGAACTATTAAATATAGTATGAATAAAATATTCCATATCATGAAAATGAATTATTCCATTTTCATGAGCATCTACTATTTTTTCTCTAAGTAAAACTCTCTTACTTAAATCTCTAGATACTTCGCTAGCTATATAACTACGTTGTGCACTTGCATTACGTGAATTACTATTTGAATATTCTGTTACTAAATCTCTTGTATCATTTTTTATTAATCTTAATATTGATTCATCAGTCGTATTACTCTTTCTAACTAAAGCTCTTCGATATCGATAAACAATATAATGTTTAGCTAATTCAAATCTTTTCATTTCCATTAATCTAATTTCTATTAAATCTTGGATATCTTCGACTAATATTCTCTTTTTATTTAAACTTTCAATATATTTAATTATATTTTTTATTTCTAAATCTGTTGCTCTTTCTTCCTCGATAACTTCATCATTGGCTTTTCCAATAGCTCTTACTATTTTTTCTTTATCATAATCAACAATAGTTCCATCTCTTTTAATTACTTTCATGAAATCACCAATCTTTCACTTCTCAATTATATCATTATTTATTTTCTTTCAATTGTTGCAAAAGCAACAATTATTAAATATAATAAAGCCAGAGAGGATGTGTTAATCCATGGATAATATTAAAGCTTTTGATGGTATATCCGAAAATGAATTAAATAAAATGTTTACATGTTTTAACACCTCTATACTTACATATAAAAAAGATTCAATGATTTTATCCAACGTTGCTAACACAACTTTAGTCGGTGTTATTATCTCAGGTACAGCCCAAATAGTACGTTATAATTATAACGGAACAAAAACTATACTAGGTCAATTAGATACTGGTGATATATTTGGTTCATTTAATGCCTCCTCATCAGATGATATCTATGTTGTTACAACATCTCAATCTGAAATAGTTATGTTTTCTTATGATCATTTAATAAATAGATGTCATAAAAATTGTCCATATCATAATAAATTAATCGATAATATTATTCATATATTTACTTCCAAAATACAAGAAACTAATGAACGTATTGAAATATTATCTAAAAAGACTATACGTGAAAAACTATTATCTTATTTTAATAGTCTATCTAAAAAACAAATAACTAAAAATATTATTATTCCTTTTACTCTAACTGACCTTGCCGACTTCTTATCGATTGATCGTTCTGCTATGATGCGTGAAATTAAAAATATGAAAGAAGAAGGTTTAATTGAATCTAAAGGAAGAAAAATCTACCTAAATTATTAGGTAGATTTTATTTATTCTCTTTTTTCAACTAAAGCTTCATAGGTATCAGGATTTATAAATATATTATATTGGTTACCACATTTATATGGTGATGATTCATCAGCACCATAATATGCTCTTTTTTCTCCATTATACTCAAAAACAAAAATTCCTTTATAATAATAGTAGTCTTCATCTTCCGTAGAAACCACATAACATATATTTCCCCTGCATACTCCAATAACATTTATATAATTTACACTAGTATCCAACTTGTTTTTATTTTTATGTCTTTTATAAACATCATAATAGCCATACAAGAAAACCAAGAACGCAAATCCCAAAATAAAATAAACTCTATAATGACTATCAATAAAATTATCTCCATAAGACAAGAATATAAATATCACAAGACAAATGGCAACATATCCCAGTACAGCATAAACTATATCTTTTAATAAATTAGCTTTCGGAGGTTTTTTACTCATAACGGATTCTGAATCATACTGAATTTTACCATTTTTAGGATTATAACGGCAATGCATTTTATCACCAACATCAAATCCTCGATAATCTAGATGAAGTTCATTGGATGTTTCATGATTAATATGAATTACTGTATCGCTATTTGCAATTACCGAAGGATAAACTTCAGAAAATTCCAAATTTGCTTGTACAACTTGTGCAATAACCGGAATCGAATTCTTTTCGAAACTATTTTGTTTCATAACCTTATAATATTTACCTACAAGGTATAAAAACGTTGGAATTCCGTACATAAATCCCACACCAAACAAATACGATATAATTTCTTCGTCCATAATCATTCACTCTTTCTATTATAATTGTACAATAAAAAAACATCTATTTAAAGACGTTTTTATTTGCACTATCACTAGTTTTTTTAGCTATTTTATGAAATTTTCTATCTTTCATTGGTCTAGTTTGAATTCTTCTTCCAACTAACTGACTAGTCATTCCTATAACCATTTGACTATATTCTTTTATTGCTTCACCTTGTTCAGCTAATTCTCTAATACTAATATTACCTTCATAATAATTATAATATAACCTATATAAAGCCATTTCCGTAATTATACTTACAGCATCTTCATAAGCTCTAGCTATTTTTCTATATCCTTTGACACCTTCGTCATTAATTGAATAATCACTCATAATATCTAAATCTATAATAAAATCATTAACTCTTTTAAAAGATATATACTTACACATTTCTTCGATTAAAGAATATAAATCACCATCAAAATACCATTTTTCCATTTGTTCTTTACCAATTATATCTTCTAGATTAGTAACAAACAATTTAGGTAATACATATGTAGTATTTAATAATTCTTGTTTCTCTGGTGTTTTATCAGCAAAATATCTTTCATCCAATAAAACAGTATATCCCTCATTTAATGCTTCACCAAATACTTGATACTTATCAAAATCTATTTGGCAAAAACCACAATGTGTATATCTTTCACCTTTAACAGTCGATGACATATGTAATAATTCATGATCAATCGTAGTTTGAAACATTGATCTAATATATAGCAAACGATTAATACTTACATTATATGAAGCAAACATGTTGGGATTCGGCATATCATCAGGATTATCAACCGGTTTAGATATTAATGTATTAACATTACGATAAAAATTATTTAAACTTATATTACTCTTATCTTTTAATCTATCAATAAAGGCATGAAAAATACCATCTTCATCTTTTTCTATAACATGAGGAATTATAATATCTTCTTTTTCAATAGGTTCTATATCCATGATGATGACCTCCATAAGTATTTAATATTATAATTCATCATATATTTATAGTAAATAAAAAAACTAAGATATCTCTTAGTTTTATTTACATTTTCCTCTGCTTTGTTTTATAACTTCATCTCGATTAAAATCTTTTAAATCAGCAGAAAGACCTGATACAGCTTCTAGTGCTTTACCAGATAAAGATAATGTATAAGAAATTGTATCATCTGTTGCTTTAACCGATACTGAGCAACCTGTTTTATAATCTTTACAAGCCTCAGAGCCTTGTTCTTTCAATGTTTTTATTGCTTCAGAATGATCACCTTGATATTTAGAATAATCAAATGAAAGTGTTAATTTTACTTTTGTTACATTATTAAATATTGAAGTTATTTTATATGTAGTTTTCATTGTAATACCACCAGCAGATAATTCCTCTGTACAAGTAGTAAATCTTAAACCTAATACAAAGAATAATGCTATCGCACCAAGAATAAGTACAATTGCTGCTTTAGCAAATGTCTTTTTATTGCTTTCTGGGTCAGCCGCTAAAAATACTCCCTTTTGTTGAGCTAACAATGGTGATTTTTCAGGCGCACTATAATTACCATTTGGTTGGTTATTTGGTGGATAACCTCCCTGTGGTTGACCATAGTTTTGTGGTGGATAACCTTGTTGAGGTGGATATCCTCCCTGTGGTTGTCCATATGGATCATTATATCCCATTGGCGGTTGTCCATAAGGTGGATATTGTTGCCCAAATCCATTATTCATTGGTGGTTGTCCATAAGGATCGTTATATCCCATAGGTGGTTGTCCATAATTTTGTGGTGGATAACTTCCTTGTGGTGGATTATTATATCCTTGATTATCATATGGATTGTTATTCATCGGAGGTACATTATTACCTCCGAATGGTTGATTATTATTATTCATATTTTGATTATTATAATCCATATCCAAACTCCTACTCTATTATGAGTATACCATATTATCTATCTAATTTTTACATATAATTGTAAATTTTAATACTATTACAACGCACATTATACATACATAAAATATATTTATAATATAATATAATTGGTGATAGTATGAATAAAATTAAATATATATACTTTATATTTACAATACTAATATTAAATATAATATTATCAAATAATGTATTTGCTGAATCATCTTTAAAGATTATATGTAATAAAACAACTTTAAATGTCAGAAGTAGTACAAATTGTAGTGTTATATTAAATACTACTGAATCTTCAATAAAAAGTATTGATTTTGCAATTAATAGTCATATTTTAACTTTTGATACTGTAAGTGATAAATGTGCATCCGTGCTATCTAGTTCTAATGGTGCCGGTTATCAAGATTGTAACAATTTAACCAATAATACTGCTATAGCAACATTTTCTATAAGTATACCTGCAACATTTATGACTGGTACTTATCCAATAACTGCTGAATATGTTTCAATTAAAACTCAATCCGGAGCTAACGACATGACTGCTTCAAGTTACGAAACTAAAATTAAAGTAAACGGAACTAGTGGCGGAAGCGGAACTCCATCAGCGAAATTATATTTAGATTGTCCATATTATTATGTTGGAAAAAGCACTCAATGCAAAGTAATGGCTAATATTAATAATAATATTTTTAATACTATTTCATTTAAATTTCCTGTTTCCCAAGGAACATTCAAAATGAATAGTTCTATAGCTGGTTCTTATTCATTAGGTGATTGGAATAATGATTATTATGTTTCTTTATCTGCTAAAAAAGATCAATTATATTTTGGCAAAATAAACTTAGGAACATTTACTTTTACACCTAAAGCCGGAACTAATACTTTAACCTTTAACGAAGTTCAATTTTCAACAGTAGTATATGTTGCTACAAATAGTTATATAATAAGTAATAAAGTAGAAAATGTTGTTTCACTAGGCACAGTAAAGATTAATTATACCGGAACTGAAATACCTAAAACACTTAAGACAATTAAAATAAATGGTTCTGTTATCCAAGGATTTAATAGCGATACATATAATTATGACTTAACTTTAAATAATGTATCATCGGCTAAAATCGAAGCTGCAACTAATGATCCTGATGGTAAAGTTACTGGAACTGGTACCTTCACTTTAAAGGAAGGATTAAATACCTTTAAACTTGTATCTAAACCTTCAGTCGGAGGAACAGTAACTTACACTTTAAATATCACATATCATGATACACGTAGTAAAGTTAATACATTAAGTAGTTTATCATTAGATAAAGCAACTATTAACTTTGATCCTAATACTACACAATATCAAGCTGAAGTGCCATTTACTACAACTAAATTAACAATAAAGAGTACATTAACTGATCCTAAATCTAAATATGTCAAAGATTATGGTAATCGTACTGTTAATCTAAAACCTGGTAATAATGTTATATCAGTTAAAGTACAAGCGGAAAATGGTGTTGTACGTGAATACAAAATAACAGTTAATCGTATTGATAATCGTAGTTCTACTAATACTCTATCTAGTTTAGAATTATCTACTGGTACAATTAATTTTAATAGTAATACTACATCATATAGTATTAACGTTAATAAAGATGTTAATCAAATTAAAATAACTAGTACTCTTACTGATCCTAAATCTAAATACGTTAAGAATTATGGTAATCGTACTGTTAAATTAAAACCTGGTAAAAATACTATTCAAGTTAAAGTTCAAGCGGAAAATGAATCAGTAAGAACATATACTATAACAGTCCATAAAGAAGATAATCGTAGTTCAGTTAATACTTTAAAGACTCTAACTATTAGTGATGCTAAAATAGATTTCAAACCAGAAACAAATAATTATACTATTGTACTTCCTCAAACAATTACTAAAGTAACAATTAACAGTACCTTAACTGATTCTAAATCTAAATATGTCAAAGACTTTGGTAATCGTACAGTTAATTTAAATACTGATATAACTACTATTCAAGTTAAAGTACAAGCTGAAAACGAATCTATAAGAACATATACTATTACCGTAAATCGTACCGGAAATAGTAATTATTTAGATGATATATCTATTAAACAAATCGAAGCTAATGGTCAAATATTAACCGTTCATACTGATGGTAAATATTATGTTACTATTAATAAAAATCAATCTAAGATGGATGTTAGTATTACCCTAAATAATCCTAATGCTACATATACAATCAAAGGTAATGAAGATTTATATGATGGAAAACAAATTGTAATTCATGTAACTTCTGAAAATAAAGCTAAGTTTACTGATTATTTATTAATAGTTAACGAAGAAAAAAATAAAGAAGAAGAAAAAGAACAAACAACTAATACATCAATGCAATTTATATTTATTGCTTTAGGTATCTTAATAATTGCAGCCTTAGCTACATTATTCGTCTTTAAATCAAAATAAAAAACTCATATAATATGAGTTTTTTTAATTATTAATATATTTATTATATTTCTTAAATGGTGTTTCATTATCTAATTTAGTACTAGATAATTCAGAAATAATTTTCTTTTGTTCTCTATCTAATTTAGTAGGAATTACGACACTGATAATACCATAAGCATCACCTTTTTTACCGCTCTTTTCATCATCAATACCTTTTCCTCTAAATTTAAATTTATCACCATTTTGCGTACCTGCTGGTATTTCGGTAATTATTGTACCTTGAACTGTAGGTATTTCTTTTTTACATCCTAAAATAGCTTCAGTAATAGTTAAAGGTACTTTAACATAAATATCTCGACCTTGTCTTTGATATATTTCATGTTCTTTAACTTTAAATTGAATATAGATATCTCCTCTTGGACCACCATTAGTACCAACTGAACCTTTTCCGCTCATACGCATAGTATCTCCATCTTCAACACCACGCGGAACTCTAAGTTTTATATTTTTATCTTTATTTACAAAACCTTTTCCATTACATTTACTACATACACTAGCATATGTAACTCCTTTACCATTACAGTCCGGACAAGCAGTTTCGGTTTGAATAATACCTAATATTGTTCTTTGTTCTGCAATTACACGACCACGGCCACCACATCTTGAACATTTTTGTTCTCCATGTCCACCTTTTCCACCACAATCAACACAGTCATCTTTAATATTTACTTTGAATTCTTTTTCGCATCCATAAACAGCATCATCGAAATCAATAGTCATATTAACCATTTTATCTTCGCCTTTAGTAGCTCTTCTTCCTCTAGATGATGATCTAGAACCACCAAAAGCACCACCCATCATTTGTTCGAAAATATCTCCTAAATCAAAATCTTCAAAACCAAAACCACCAGAGAAACCACCAAAACCACCGGCTCCACCAAATCCACCATTTTCAAATGCCGCATGACCAAATTGATCATATTGTTTTCTCTTATTAGCATCTGATAATATTGAATATGCTTCACCAATTTCTTTAAATTTTTCCTCTGCTCCTGGTTCTTTATTTACATCTGGGTGATATTGTTTAGCTAATTTTCTAAATGCTCTTTTAATATCTTCATCACTAGCGTTTTTATTTAAACCCAGTACTTCATAATAATCTCTTTTACTTTCGGCCATATGAACCTACTCCCTTATTCATCAATCTACGATACTCTTTTATAGTATCTCTAAACATTGCTGCTGCATAATCCATAAAGTGTGGATCAGTTACATCTACTCCAGCTAGTTTTAATTCCTCAACTGGATAATCAGATCCACCACTACTTAAGAACTTAAGATAACCATCTAAAGCTCCTTCTTCATGGTTATATATTCTTGTTGCTATTTGGCAAGCAGCAGCTAAACCAATAACATATTTATATACATAAAAGTTGTAATAGAAATGTGGTATTCTTTCCCATTCATATCTAATTTCATCATCAACTACTACATTATCACCAAAATATAATTTATTTAAATCATAATATTTCTTAGATAAATATTCATGTGTTAATATTTCTCCATCTTCTTTAGCTTTATGCATATCTCTTTCAAACTCTGCAAACATCGCTTGTCGATAAATTGTACTCTTAAATAATTCTAACATTTCATTTAATATATGTTTCTTTTCATTATCATCATTAGAATTATTTAATAAATATAATCTTAATAACATTTCATTTACTGTTGATGCTACTTCCGCAACAAATATACTATATTGTGAATTAGCATACGTTTGATTATGACAAGATAAATATGTATGCATAGAGTGTCCACTTTCATGTATTAAAGTTGATACATCATTTAATTTACCTTCATAATTAGTTAAGATAAAAGGATTTGTGTCATAGAACCCACTAGAGTAAGCTCCACCTCTTTTACCTTCATTATTATAAAAATCTATCCAACGTTCATCAAATTCTCTATGTAATATAGATAAATATTCTTCACCCATTGGTTCTAAAGCATTGAATATTAATTCTTTAGTTTCATCTAAACTATAATCTTTATCAAAATTAGTATCTAAATCAACATATATATCATATAGATGCATTTCATCTAAATCTAATATTTCTTTTTTCATAGCATAATAATCATATAAAGCATCTAAATTATTATGTACTGACTCAATAATATTATTATATATATCTGGAGTAATATTATCACTAAATAATGCTGATTCTAAACTAGAACCATATTTCCTAATTTTAGCCATTTTAATACATGCTTCTACATGACCTGCAAAAGTAGACGCAATAGTATTTTTTAACTCGCTATAACGCTTATAAAGTAGCTTAAAAGCATCTTTTCTTACTCTTCTATCATGTGATCTAGCAAAATTAGACCAATTACTTTCTGTAAATTCAACTTCTTTACCATTTTCATCAACAATAGATCCAAATTTCATATCTGAATCAGTTAATTTTTCAAATGTTGTTTCCGCATTAGATAACGCTTCATTCAATAAAGACAATATTTTCTCTTCTTCATATGAAAGTGTATGTCCTTTAGCACGATAAAAACTATGGAAACTATGACGATATTCTTCCAAATCCGGATTCTCTTTAATAAACTTCTCTATTAAAGCAAAATCCCCTTTCATTAATTCTGGTACAACAAATGTTGTAATTTCATTATATTTATCTAATAATAAAGATACTTTACCATATAATTCTTGATATTTAGTATTAGTAGTATCTTCATCATGTTTTAAATGAGCATAATAAAATACTTTATACATTCTTCTTTCAAGATTTTCATCTACTTTTAAATATTCTAATAATTTATCAGCACTTTCTAATAAATGTCCTTCATATTTAGCAATATTACCCATTTCTTTAGAAACACTATCTAATTCTTTATATGCTTCTTCATCGCTTTTAAATATTGTTGTTAAATCCCATTTATATTGATTATCAATTTCGCTTCTTTTCTTTTGTTTTTCCATATTGCAACCTATTATGCTTTCTAATGCACTTAAAAGTTCTAGTTACCTAGAACTTTTAAATATCATATTAGTTTTTATCTACGAATTCTGCTTCTTGTGCACTATCACTATCATCACTAGATGATTCATTATTAGCTTGTTGTGCTTGTGCAGCTTCTTGATATACTCTACCAGCTAATTCCATAGCTTTTTCATTTAACTTAGTAGTCTTTTCTTTAATTTCATCGATATTATCACCTTTTAGAGCCTCTTTTAAGTCATCTATAAGTTCTTGTGTATCTTTCTTTTCTTGATCACTTAATTTCTCTCCTAGGTCACGAATTGCTCCTTCTGCAGCGAATACTGTTTGTTCTCCATCATTCTTTGCATCTGCAGCTTCTTTCTTTTTAGCATCTGCTTCTTTATTAGCTTCAGCTTCTTTAACCATTCTATCGATTTCTGCATCACTTAAGTTAGTTGTAGCAGTAATAGTAATCTTTTGTTCTTTACCTGTACCTAAGTCTTTAGCTTTAACATTAACTATACCATTAGCATCAATACCAAATGTTACTTCAATTTGAGGTACTCCTCTTCTTGCTGGCGGTATATCACTTCATTGGAAGTTATCTAATGTCTTCTTATCTGAAGCCATTGGTCTTTAACCTTGTAATACAT